>QWCH01006000.1_pt1 | contig 18851 bp, 16 predicted proteins | sample 1972671 | NCBI WGS metagenome assembly QWCH01 (sample SAMN09866713, study PRJNA288562) | Human gut metagenome isolate term3_stool, whole genome shotgun sequencing... | isolation source: gut | host: Homo sapiens | place: USA: California | reverse complement strand
GGACTTTTGGTACGCCGTGAGGGATTCGAACCCCCGGCCTTCTGGTCCGTAGCCAGACGCTCTATCCAGCTGAGCTAACGGCGCATGTCCTTTCAGACAACAAAGGCAGTATAGCACTGTGAAGCGCAAAATGCAAGCCCTTTTTCAAATTTTTTACTGTTTTCGTTTGATTATACCGCAGCGAGCACTCTCGTCCGATAAAATATGCAGGCGTCAGCGGCGGGATTCGCCGCCGACGCCTGCTTTCCGCTTGAAAAGCTCGTCGAATGCTTACAGATCGTCGCGGTTGACGGGGCAGGACATACAGCGCGGGCCGCCGCGGCCGCGGGAAAGCTCCGCGGACGGGATGGTGATGACGTCGATGCCCTTCTTGACGAGCAGCTCGTTGGTGACGTAGTTGCGGTCATAGGTGATGACGCGCCCGGGCGCAATGCAGAGGGTATTCGAGCCGTCGTTCCACTGCTCGCGCTGCGCAGCCAGCAGATCGCCGCCGCCGCAGCGGATCAGGTCGACCGCAGGCAGCTTGAGCTCAAGAGCCAGAATATCCTTCAGCTCGTCCTTGAGGGCGGCGAACTTCAGCTCACCGTGCTCGTCGAGCATCATCTCGTAGACGCTCAGCGGGCCCTCGATCTCCGGATGGATGGTGAACTTGTCGTAATCGACCATCGTGAAGACGGTATCGAGGTGCATGAACGCGCGGGTCTCGGGGATATCGAAGGCAAGGACCTTCTTGAAGCCGGAGTTCTGCAGCAGGTTGCGGGCAAAGGTCTCCGCGCCGGAGACGGTGGTGCGCTGGGACAGACCGACCGCCACGATGTCCTTGGAGAGCACGAGCACGTCGCCGCCCTCGATGGAGTAGCTGTCGGAAAGGTCGTACCACTGCTTGTTCTCCTCCGTGGCAAAGTCACGGTTGTAGAGGTACATATACTTGAGCAGCAGGCTCTCGCGCTTGCGGGCGGGCGTGTGCATCCGGTGGATGTTGATGCCGTTGCCGACGCAGGCGCCGGGGTCGCGGGTGAAGTAGAGATTAGGCATCGGGTCGGAGACGAAGGGATAGTCGTCCTCAACGAGGTCCATGAGGGAGGTGGCCTCCTTGGTGGCGACCTCGCTGCGCTTGATGCCGGCGATCAGCTCGGCGACCATCTGCTTGGGGGGCATATTCAGAAGATAGCTCGTCATGGACGCGCGCAGGCCCTTGGCATGGATCTTGCTGATGTTCAGGAAGTCGTTCACCAGCTGGATCTGGCGGGCGGGATCGGCGATGGCCTTGGCGACCTCGTCGACATAGTAGACGACCTCGACGCCGTTCTCACGCAGCACGCGGGCGAAGTTATCATGCTCCTCCTGCGCGATCTTGAGGTAGGGCACGTCGTCGAACAGCAGACGCTCGAGCGTAGCGGGCGTCAGCGCCTCCAGCTCCTTGCCGGGGCGATGCAGCAGGACCTTATTGAGCTTACCGATCTCTGAAAAATTATGGATACCGGGGTACATAGTTGCTCCTTTCCCGGGACGGCGGCGCAATGCGCAGCCCTCCCAACGGTCTGAACAGCAGCCGGAAATTCGTCGGCCAGCTTATTCAGATTCAACACTTTTTATCTGGATGCTCGCGCGTTTCTCATAGCTTTTCACTAAAACCAGTATACTCGGCCGCGCAAAAAATGGTAGTATCAGTGTTTTGCGTTTTTCATGTGCCAGTCAGCCTTCGAGCGACTCCAGCAGCGCCGCGCGGAAGACCTCCATGCCGGCGAGCAGGCGCTCGTCCGACTCATAGGAGTAGTTGATGCGGACATAGTTCCGCCCGCCGTTCTTGAACGGGTAGAACACATAGCCCGGAATGAGGATCAGGCCCATGTTGTAGGCCCGGTTGATGAACCGCTTGCTGTCCACCCCGTCGGGCAGGCGGCACCAGATGTACACGCCGCCGCGCGGTCGCTCATAGGACACGCCGAGGGCAGCCATCTCGTCAAGCTTCTCGCACACGAGCCGCTGCTTGCGGCTGTAGCTGGCGCGGAACTCATCGAGCGCCTTATAGTAGGTGCCGTCATCGAGATAGCGGCCCAGCAGCTTCTGCGTCATCCAGTCCGACGCCATCAGGCGCACGGAGACCAGATAGCTCAGGCTGCGGATGACGTCGGCGTTCGCCGCGACGACCGCGATGCTCAGGCCCGTGACAAAGGTCAGCGAGAAGGAATAGATGTAAATGACGTTTTCCAGCGTGTCGAACGCCTTGATGGGCGGCAGCTTCTCGCCCTCGTAAACGAGCTCGCTCGCGGCGTCCTCCTCCACGATGGGAACACGGTAGGTGTTGGAGATCTCGATGATTTTCTTCCGCCGCTCCAGCGAGAGGATGTGGCCGGTGGGATCGTGAAAGCTCGAGTTGACGAAAATGAAGCGTGGATGCTTGTGAAGGATGAGCTTTTCAAGCAGGTCCACGCGCATCCCGTCCTGATCCACCGGCACGGTGAGGATCTTCGCGCCGGCCAACTCCATCGCGCGGGACATATCCGGGTGGACCGGCTCCTCCATGACCACGGTGTCGCCGGGCTGGACGAGGAGCGTCACGATGAAGTCCACCGCCTGATTCGTCTCGGACAATATCTGTATTTCGCCGGTAGATGCCTTGACGCCCTTGGTGCTGAGGAAGGAGACGAGCTTCTGCCGCAGGAACTTATCGCCCTTATAGGGGCTGTAGAAATACTGGCAGCAGCCCGCGCTCGTCATCAGCGGCGCGATGTCGTGCGCGACGCGCTCGGGACGGAACACCTCGTTGGTGGAGATGCCGCTGCCGAGGGAGTATTTGCTCTCGTCGGTAAAGCGCTGGAAAAGATCGTCAAAGGTCTTTTCCATGTCGAGGTGGCGATCCTTGATCTCATTGATCCAGTTCACGCGGCGGCTCGGCTTGTCGGAGGCTCCCGCCTCCCCTTCCCCGCCGTCCTCCGCCGTGGGCGGGACGGCGACGACGTAGCCGATGCCCTGCCGGGACTCGATCCATGCATCGCTCTTGAGCTCGCCATACGCCTTGACGACCGTGTTGCGGTGGACCTCAAGCATTTGAGCTAAGCCGCGCTCCGAGGGCAGCACGCTGCCGGACGGCAGCGCGCCGCACATGATCTGCGCGCGAAGCTGATCCACGATCTGCAGATAGACCGGTATTTTGCTTTGTTTATCCAGCTTGACGTCCATGCTTTCTCCTTCCGTGCGCAGCGCCTGGTGAAATAAGAACCGGAGAACCTCTACGGTGCTCCGGCTCTCGTTTGCTATGTAACGATGATCCTGCCCGTCTTACTTAAAACAGCAAATGCGCGATGGGGCAGACAATCAGCAGGCTGATGATAGTACGCTCAAGGAAGATCACGAACAGCTCCCAGATGTTGAGGGGCAGCTTGGAGCCGAGGATCAGACCGCCGACCTCGGAGAGGTAGAGCACCTGCGTGACGGAGACGACCGCGACGATGAAGCGGGCCATATCGCTGGCACACTCCGCGATCAGAATGGCGGGCGTGAGCATATCAGTGAAGCCGACGATCATCGTGGAGGCAACCGCACCGGCCTCGGGCACACCGAGCAGCTCCAGCAGGGGCTTGAAGGGCAGACCCAGCCAGGCGAAGATCGGGGTGTGGTTGGCAAGGATCAGAGCAACGGTACCGACCGCCATAACGGTGGGCAGAACGCCGAACCACATGCTGCAGGCGTTCTTGGCGCCGCTGGCGAAGAACTCGCCGATGCCCTTGTGCTGCGCGACGCGCTTGAGCGCGAGGTCCATGCCGTACTCAGTGGAGTTCTTGTAGCCCTCGGGCAGGGTGTCGGGAGCGGCCTTGCCGGGAACCAGATAGGTGTCGGGCTTGTTGCGCAGCGGGTAGAGATAGGGGCAGATGATGGCGCAGACGATGCCGACGAGGCAGACAATCAGGTAGTAGATGCCGAACTTGTCGAGCATACCGACCGTATCGAGAACGACGAGGGTGAAGGTGATGGAAACAGCGGAGAAGAGCGTCGCGATGATGCTCGCTTCCTTGGCGGTGTAGTAGCCGCCCTCGTACTGGTTGCAGGTGAGCATAACGCCGAGGGTGCCGTCGCCGATCCATGAGGTGATGCAGTCGACCGCGGCACGACCGGGGACCTTGAAGAGCGGGCGCATGACCTTGGTGAGCTTTGCGCCGACGAACTCGAGCAGGCCGAAGTCAAGCAGCAGAGGCAACAGGATGGCTGCAATAACGAAGATGATGACGAGGGTGGTGAGCAGGTCGTAGAGCACGAAGCCGCCCTGATCGCCGCTGGTGATGAGGCTCACAAGGCCGGTACCCTCAGAGCCCACACCGAGGTAGGTCAGCCAGACGAAGATGGCAGCCAGCACACGGATGACGACCCAGATGGGGCCGCAGGAAAAGCATTCCTTGAGGATGGGGCTATCCATGATGAACTTGGGCTTTCCCAACGCAACAAGGCACATGACGGCGGAGACCGTCAGGATGATGACGCACAGCAGGGGCAGGAAGCCGCCGATGGCGCCGGAGATGATGTCCGCGATGATCTTGACGACGACCGTCCAATCACCGTCCGCATTCTTGACGGGGATCATGAACAGGATAACGCCGATGATCGAGGGGATGAGGAACAGAGCCTTCAGGCTGCCTCTGCTTTTCGTGGTGTTATTTTCCACTTTCTTCTCTCTCCTTAAAAGATAGATTGACGCGAGAACCAAAAACCGATCTTCCTTCCCGTCTTTTTTTGGTCAATTCGCTGTCATATACTACTTTATACTAAATTAACAGGTTCGCAAGTACCAGTTGGAGTTGCAGATTGTATACCAGTCATAGATTCAGCAGCACTTCTGCCTCTTTTTATGTGCATTTGGCTCAAATTCAAACGTCGCTTTTTGGTATTTCCGCCCGTTTTTCCCGTTTGTCACAGCAAAATGACCACATCGGTGCTCTCCGATTTGGTCCTTTGGCAGAATTGGCCTGAATGCAGAGTTTTTCCGCTCAGCGTGGGGCCAGCGTGACCGTGAGACGGTTCTCGCTCACCGTTTCGTCCCGCACCGTCAGGCGGTAGCATAGCTCCAGCGTGCCGCACGCTCCGTCAAAGGACGCGCAAACGCTGTCCGTGTGAAGCTCCATTGTCAAGCGCCCGAGGGGAAGCTCATAGAATATGGTATGGCACTCTCCCGCCGCGAAGGTCATCTCGCTGCGCACCGCGCCGCGGCGCGTGAGCGTGACTCGGCCGTCTGCGAAGCGGAGCAGTGTTTTGACGGCGCCGGCCTCCGACGGCTCTTCGTAGGCGAGCAGCCAGCCGTCCGCCGTATGCTTGAAGACGCCCTCGCACACCAGCTCGCTTACATCCTCCTCCGCGCCGGGGCAGCGCTGCACGCCGCACACGCGGACGGAAACGTCCTCTTTCACAAGCGATCCCCCTTTCTTTTTTCACATTCTGCCTGTTTTTGCTATGGCATTTTGACGCAGAGTGTGCTATCATCATGGAAACTGAAATCTGCATCACAGGAGGCGCAGCATGAAAATCGAATTGACGGAAAAGCAATTCCGCCGTCTTCTTGATCTGGTCTATATCGGCAACTGGGTGCTCAACTCCACGCGCGGCGACGACCGCATCCGCGAGTACGACGAGGTGGAGAGCACCGTTTTCTCCAACTGCATCAACCACGGCATGGTGCCGCTGGTCGAGTCCTATCAGGGCGAGCTGATCCCCTCGCGCGCCTTCGCCGAGGGCGGCATCCACGAGGCTATTCTCGCTTACGAGGACACGATGTTCTTCGAGATTCTCGCCCAGGAGCTCGCCCTGCGCGACATGGACTCCGACGCGCCCACGCCGGAAAATTACGACGAGCTGCGCGAGCGCATGGATGTGTACTTAGGTGAATTTGAGCAGCACGGGACCGACAACATCACCGTGGAAATGTAAGACCGGAAAAAAGAAACGCCGTGACCGCGCGGCTTTTCTTTTTTTTGCACTTTCGCTATGATCGGATCGCCATACGCTCCCATTTTCCGCTGCGGTAGCGGGCGTAGAAAATGACGCTGCGCGTCGCCCAGTCGAGGATCGCGTGGGCGAACCACACGCCGACCACGCCATAGCCGAGATAGCGGCCGATGACATAGGCTCCCAGCACACGCACGAGCCACATGGTGAGCATACTCACGACCATGGTATAGGTCGCGTCGCCCGCGGCGCGCAGAAAATACGGGATCATAAACGACGGAATCCAGAGGAGGATGGCGCTGCCGCCGTGGATGAGCATGACCTCACGGGCCAGCACTGCCGCTTCGGGCGCGACGTCGTACACGCGCAGAATGAGCGGGATGCAGAGGATCAGCGTGATGTTGATAAACGCCATGACCGCATAGGTCGCAACGGTCAGCTTTTTCATGTAGTACCGCGCGCGGTCATAGGCGCCCGCGCCGACGCATTGGCTCACCACGGTAGTCAGGCCCATGCAGATGGCCTGCCCGGCAAACACATGGAAATTGCCCATCGTATTGCCGATGGCGTTGGCCGTGATGCTCGCCGTGCCAAAGGTGGAGATGAGGCTGAAGAGGATGAGCCGTCCGAAGTGGAACATCCCGTTCTCCACGCCGCTGGGGATGGCAATGCGGAAGATGTTGCGCATGACGCGCTTTTCAAAGCGGAACGCGCGGATGTCGGAAAGATGCAGCTCGAGCTTTTCGTTGAAGAGCAGCCACACGATCACGACCGCCGCCACCGTGCGCGAGACGAGCGTGGGAATGGCGACGCCCGCCACATCGAAGCCGAGACCGAAGATCAAAATGGCGTTGCCCGCCACGTTGATGCTGTTCATCAGCAGCGAGACCTTGAGCGACACGCCGGAGCGCGACATCGTGCGGAAGAGCGCCGCGCCACCGTTGTAGAGCGCGATGCCCGGAATGGAGGCCATAACGTAGCTGTAATAGATGTTCGTCGCCTCCATGACGTCCGCGTCGATGTGCCCGAAAAGGCGGGTGACGATCAGGTCCCGGAACAGGTATAAAAGCGCCGTCACCGCCAGCGACACCACACCGAGCAGCACCATGAGCTGCTGCGCGCTGCGGCAGGCCTCCTCCCGCTCGCGCCGGCCGAGGTACTGACCGGCCACGACCGCGCCGCCGGTCGCCATGGCGGAGAAAATGTAGATCATCAGCGCGCTGACGCTGTCCACGAGCGACACCGCCGAGATCGACGCATCGCCCACGGTCGCGACCATCAGCGAGTCCGCAAGACCCACCGTGATGCCGAGCAGCTGCTCGGCCAGCATCGGCAGAATCAGGCTCACGAGCTGACGGTTGGTAAATTCAATATTTTGTCTCCCCGCGAGCGGGGACATCTGCTCATCCATTCCGAAATCATCGGCGAGCTCCGCCGAAGCCTCCCTTTCTTTGTCCGGCACCGCCGCGCGGCAGATAACCATAATGAGTATAGCGGTTTTCGCCCACCGCGTCAAGGACGGCCGGGCGGTTTTTGTATCGCGTGGGATAAAATGACGCCGAAATCCATACAATGGACAAAGCAAATAAACGGAGGTGTCCTTATGCAAAAAAGGCTGCTGCGTTGGGAGCTGATCGGCTTCGCGTTCACCGGCGCGGTCGGTACGCTGCTGCATTTCGTGTACGAGTGGACTGGAGGCGATCCGCTCATCGCGGCGTTCTGTGCCGTCAACGAGTCCACCTGGGAGCACATGAAGCTGCTGTTCGTGCCGTTCTTTCTCTTCACCATGGTGCAATTCATCGTTTTTGCCGAGCCGCTGCGGAGTTTCTTTGCCGCCAAAGCCGCGTCCATTCTGCTCGGTCTGCTCGCGATCCCCGTGATCTTCTACTCGCTCGGCGGGATGTTTGGCAAAACGCCGGACTGGGTGAATATCGCCATTTTCTTTCTCGCGGACGCGCTGCTCTACCTTATGAGCTTCCGTCTGCTCACGCGCGGCGCGCTGCGCGGCGGCGCGTGGCAGCTCGCTGGCTTTCTCCTGCTGTGGGCGCTGGCCTTCGCGTTCGTGTTCTTCACCTACCGCCCCATCCGCCTCCCGCTCTGGCAGGATCCGACGAATGGCCTCTACGGGCTCGCCGCGGCAAGGGCCGCGGGATAAATCTCATCATCTGGTGCAGCAAGGAGGGCAGCCGCCGCAGCGGCTGCCCTCCTTGCCATTGTTCTGTTCTTCCTTTCAGCTCCGCTTCGCCAGCAGCGCCGCGCCGATGACGCCTGCGCGGTAGCCGAGCGTGCAGAGCTCGATGCGCGTGTGACGCACGGCATAGCGTGAGCCATAGCTCAGCGCCCGCACCCGCTCCCGCAGCGGGACAAGCAGCGCGTCGCCCTGATTGGCCACGCCGCCGGAGAGCGCGATGGCCTCCGGGAAAAAGATGTTGACGATGTTGGCAACGCCGCAGGCAAGGTCGTCCAGATAGCGATCCACCACCGCCTGCGCGGCGGCGTCGCCGCGCTGCGCCGCGATGAACGCCGTGCGTCCGTCCACCGCGCCGTTCTCCTCGGCAGCGGCGTGCATCCGGCTCTCGGGATGCGCAGCCATCGCGCGCTTTGTCTCGCGGATGAGCGCAGTCGCGCTGGCATAAGCCTCAAAGCAGCCGCGCCGTCCGCAGGTGCATTCCTCGCCGCCCGCGCGGATGACCATGTGGCCCAGCTCGCTCGCCGCACCGGTGTAGCCCGTGAGCATTTTGCCGTCCAGCACCACGCCGCCGCCGACGCCTGTGCCGAGCGTGACGATCACGGCGCTCTGCGCACCTCTGGCGCAGCCGACCAGCGCCTCCGCCAGCGCGGCCACGTTCGCGTCGTTGCCGATGCGCAGGTCAAAGTCCGTGCGCGACTTGACCGCCGCGCGCAGGTCAAAGTTCTTCCAGCCGAGGTTGTTCGCGTAGAGCACGCGGCCGGTCTCGTCGTCCACCGTTCCCGGGCAGCCGAGCCCGACACCGCCGAGCAAGGTCCGGTCCACGCCGGACGAAAGCTCTGTGATGACCGCGGCGATGCCGTCGCAGACCGCCTCCGCGCCCAGTTCGACGCGCGTGGGACGGCTCACCTCCCGCGCGATCTCGCCCGTCTCGCTCACAAGCGCGCCCTTGATGTTTGTTCCGCCGAGGTCAATGCCGATATAGTACATGGAACAGTCCTCCCCACCGGCAAAATTTTCAGTCGTATTATACCCGCTGCGGCGCGGAATTGCAAGGGATACATAGCGACTCGCCTATTGTAAACGATTTGCCCTAAGAAATTGCTTCCAGTTCACGGAAGCGGAATTTGACGATGATTTGCTTGTCTTCCGTTAATTCCACTCGCTCAATCAGGCTCACCAGCAGTTCCCGACTGGCATAAGCCGATGTGATGAACCTTTGCACCAACTCTCTGGCTCGGTCTTCGGTGCTGACCGGGCTTTCTTTTTGCACTTCCAAGTCCTTCAGCTTTTCCTCAAGTGAGTTGCGCTCCATCTTGATGCGCTGATAAATCCGTTCAAAATCCGACTCAGCAAGGAGGCCAGTCAGCCGATCCATGTACATCTTATCCAGATTGGCAGTCAGGCCGTCGATCTTGCTGTGCAGGGATTGAATCTCGCTATCGTGGCTCTCTGCTTTGCGCACCTCTTCCACAGCAGTAATGGCAATTGGCTGCAGCTGACTCGGATCCAAATAGGCCTCGCAGACCTCCTGTATCTTGGCGACAACGGCGTCCGTCACAGTCTTTTCCTTGATGCTGTGGCACGAACAGACACCGGCTTTTGTGAAGCGCTGATAAGTCCGGCAGACAAAGTACAGCACATCCTCTCCGGCAGCATTTTTGCGATTGAGCACCGCCAGCGGGTAACCACACTCATGGCAGAAGATCATGCCTTTGAGCAGAAAGTCATAGGTTCGGCTTCTGGTGTGCTTGCGGCTGTTGACCAACATGCATACTTTTTGGAAGGTTTCCCGATCAATCAACGGCTCGTGCGTTCCTTCCACCACGACCCAGTTTTCACGGTCCTGCTTCAGGCACTTCTTGGACTTGTAGCTGATCTTCGCCGTTCGTCCTTGAACCATGTTTCCGATGTAAGTCTCATTTTGAAGCATATCTGAGATGCGTTCACTGCTCCACAGACCGGTGTAGGGACCTGGGTTTGCCACAGGCAGTCCTGCATAGGTTGCCGGAGTGGGTACACCCTCTTCGTTTAACTGTGTGGCGATTTGCCTGCAGCTCATACGTCAATGACGATTTTGTTCTTCTCTGTGGGATGCATCTTATAACCATAGACCGGTTTGCCGCCGATAAATTGTCCCTTACGCTGCTTATCCCGCTTGACGCTTTTAATTTTCTTGGAAATATCCTTGGCGTACATGTCGTTCATGATGGCACGGAACGGAGTAATGTCATTGGCTGAAGATTCCACACCTGTATCGATGCCGTCCAGCAGAGAGATGTACCGGACCCGTTTTTCAGGGAAGTACCGCTCCATGTAATGGCCTGTCATAATGTAGTCTCGGCCCAGACGGGACAGGTCTTTGGTGATGACCATGTTGACCTTCTTAGCTTCAATGTCACCGATCATCCGTTGAAAATCCGGGCGGTCGAAGTTAGTTCCAGACCAACCATCATCGATGTAAGTGTCGTAGACCGACAGCCGATGTTTCTTCACAAAATCATCCAGGAGTGATTTTTGGTTGTTAACGCTTTCCGATGGTCCTTCGTTTTCGTCCTCCTTTGATAGTCTGATGTATAATGCTACATGGTAATCCATGGGGTTGCTTATCTCTAAGTACATAAACTGTCCTCCCGAAATAAGCGACCATTCATCGCCACAACAATACTACATCGGTTGGCGAATAGCCAGGGCAAAAAGCTCTTTTTGAAGAAAGAACCGAAAGGACTCTTTGATGAGTTCTGCCAGCGTCTGGTCCGTATCGGAATATGTACAACGAACAATAATCTGCTTGTTTTTCATGAGACACCTCCTGGATGATTCTATGATTCAGCTGTAATAAACTTGCAGTTTGGAAACAAAAAAGGCCCGCACCTTGCTCGGTGCGGGCCGCGATTCAATATCAGAACAATTTATCAAAGCAGTACCTTACGTACTCATAACATGCCTGCTTTCGTTGTGGTGATATGTCGGGAAATGGATCTTCAAATTCAATGGCTTGAGAAATAACTGCCAACAAAAAAGTATCAGCAAAAAGTTCCTGAAGCTGCGCTGTGGTCAGCTTTCTGCAATCTATGTCCAGCCTCAGCAAATGGTCCTTGAACGAGTCGGGAACATCAGTCAGTGTCCCGGTCGCCTTGATGTGGAGCAAATGGCCCAACTCATGCAGCAACACGTGGATAGGAATAATATCCTCATTCTGCATCCGATACATACAGATGCAGCCCTGCATTCCTCCCGCTGTAAACACAGCAGAGGTTTCCCCATTCAAGCACTCATGTTGGGCATCAATCAGTAAAATGTCAACCGGATACTTGTCCAGCACCTTTTGAGAATAGGAAAACAGGGCATTTACCATCTGGAACACCGTTGTCACGTCAGCTTCTGTAAGTGTCGGTGTATCCGTATACCAGAACCTACCGGCATATTGGTTCAGGCCATCTATGCAACGGTCAATCCCGAGTTCCTTGTTACAGGACAGAAACCATTGGGCATATCTTATGACAGCATCGTCCTGGTAGACCGCATAACTTTCGGTTGCTGTGCAGGCCGGTCGCTCGGAGAAAATGCGGTTTGCGAAATCCACCGCAGCCAGCTCGTTCCCTTCGTCCAATTCTGTAATTACGTCTTCCGTTTCTTCGAAAAGATCCATAATATCGAAAGGCATGGTGTTCTCCTTTCTTTTGTCAAAGTAACATCTGCGAGATGACGCGAGCATTTTTCTCTTTTGCGGCATACTCCAGATGCGAATATAAATCCGCCGTGGTAGACAGGTTGCTGTGCCCCAACCACTGCTGTACCTCTATCAGCGGCACGCGGGCAGAGATCAGCAGATTGGCACAGCTGTGCCGCAGATCATGAAATCGAATCCTGCACAAGTTGTTCTTTGCGAGAATCGCTTTGAAATGCTCAGAAAGATAGTCAGGTGCAAACAACTGCCCCGCTCCATTTACACAGATGTAGTCCTCATTAGGCGGCGGCTGTATCCCATAACGCTGGATCGCGGTATTCTGGAGCATAGCTGCAACCTGCGGCATGAGCGGCAATGTGCGAAAGCTGGATTTGCGTTTTAGTTTGTCCTTGGCAATCATCCGCCGTTTCCCATTAACCGCGGTCGATGTTACAGAATGTGAAATGGTAATTGTGGCCCGCTCAAAATCAATGGCGCTCCATCGCAGCCCCAAAACTTCGCTGCGTCGCAGTCCATACAGAACAGCTAATGTAATGGGAAGCTCAAGCGGATCTCCATGAAGCGCATCGAGTAATTTCCTGCATTCTTCCGGAGAATAGCAATCCGCAGCAGACTGCCCCTTTTTAGGTCGTGGAATAAAGTCTGTGGGGTCATCCTGAATGAGGCCCCGCATGCTCGCCTCCTTCAAGGCCTTGCGGAGAAGTACATGATAGTGCAGGACTGTATTCCCCGTAAGGCCTTTGGCATATAGCGAATTGTAGTAATCCAGAATATCTGCCGGCTTCAGATCTAAAAGCAAAATATTCCTTTCCTCGAAGTAAGGGGCAATTCTGTTATTCATGCAGTTTTGGTATTCTTCGTAGGTGCCGACTGAAACCTTTCCCCGGCAACTCTTGACCCAGGTCGTGAGGTAGTGGCTGACGAGAATGTCGTTGCTGCGCTTCTGCATTTCGGCGAGATCCGTATATTCCCGTCGAGCAGCGAGGAGCATTTCTTCCGCTTTCTTTTTATTCCCTTCCACCCGAAGATGGGTTGAGATCCACTTCTGCTTTAACCGACCCGTCTCATCCCTCACCATAAGGATCAAGTACCAATACCCATTTTTCTTTGTCATGTGCCCTGCAACCATATCAGCGCCTCCTGTTTTTGCTTTCATTTTACATAAAGGAGGCTTGCCACTTTCGTTCAAACAACGACATATCGATTTTTCTACGGATTTATGCGAGTGGATTTGAACGGCTTGACTCGAAATCAGTTTGGGATAATCGCGTATGGGTTCGAATTGAAGAATAACAATCAAATTGAAGCGGCCCGGAGAGTTACCTCTCTGGGCCTGTTTTTATATGAGTAATACGCTCCATCGCTCAATCATGTCATCGAAAATGATTGATGGAATGAGCGATGTGTGGTATAATACTGTCGAACTAATCTTTCGCATGAGGTGTTTCTATGAGGAACAAGAAACCTCCTTTTGAAATTACAAATACGATGATCCATGAGGTGGCGGAAATCGCCGAACTGGTGGGCAAGTTGACTTCCACGAACCAGCTGACCGCCAACCCAACTTTACGGCGGACAAACCGTATCCGGACAATCCACGGCTCTCTGGCCATTGAACAGAACACATTGAGTCTGGAACAGGTCACCGCAGTTTTGAACGGCAAGCAGGTGCTGGCTCCCCCGAAGGACATTGCCGAGGTCAAGAATGCCTATAAGATTTACGAGCGGTTGGATGAGCTTGATCCTTATTCCGTGGATGACCTGCTGGTTGCACATGGCATCATGACGCGAGGGCTGGTGGAGGAATCTGGCGTGTTTCGTTCCCGCCCGGTCGGAGTTGTGGATCAGGAGGGGCATGTCCTGCACTTCGGTACACTTCCGCAGTATGTGCCGGATTTAGTAATGGAGCTGCTGGACTGGGCCAAGGATAGCGACATACACATGCTGATCCGCAGTTGTGTGTTCCACTATGAGCTGGAGTTGATCCATCCCTTCGCTGACGGTAATGGTCGTATCGGACGCCTGTGGCACACGCTGTTACTCTCAAAGTGGAACCCTACCTTTGCCTGGCTGCCGGTAGAGTCCATGATCCATGCCCGCCAGCTGGAATACTATGCAGCAATCAACGCGTCTAACGATGCCGGAGAGTCCACGGTGTTTATCGAATTCATGCTCTCAACCATCAAAGCATCGCTCATGGATGCAATCAATACGAGTGATGGAGTGAGCGATGGAGCAATGGATAAAGCAACACTGCGCTGGAAACAGATTGAGAAATTCCTTGAAACGCATGAGTTTATCATGAATGCCGATGTCCGGGCACTATGTGGTGTGTCTGCTGCTACGGCTAATCGCATTCTTGCAGCATTTGCAACAGAAGGCCGACTTGTGAAATTTCGCGAATGCGGTCATTGGGCATATGCGTCAAAGTGATAGTATTGTATGGTTTATATGTTATTGGTGTGGACTTCTTCTATATCCATGGCTATAAGATTCCTGAATAACAAAAACAGAATTTAATGTTGCTATATATTGCTACGAAAGAGAGAGAAAAATATGGGACTTATTGATGGCATTAAAAGTATTCTTGACGGCGATGCAGTAGTTATTATGGGCGCTGGAGCTTCTTGGGGAGCCAAAAATGCTTTTGGCGATTTTCCGTCTGGCTCTTCTTTGGCATGTGAACTATACAAAAAATGCGGTATAATTCCTGATGATGAGAAGGATCTGCAGGATGCGGCTCAATGCTATGAAGAAAAGTTTTCCGCTTCAGCCCTCATATCGGAAATACGTACACTCCTCACATGCGCCTCATTTACCGAGTCTCATGAAACTATATACGCGCTCCCATGGATGAGGTACTATACGACCAATTATGACGATGTTGCATTACTTGCTGCAAAGAAAAAAGGAGTAGTTCTTACTCCGGTAACCCTAACATCAAATTTGAAAGCCAACCTTAACACTGAGCATCTTTGCGTGCATATCAACGGTCACATTGGTAACTTGAGTGAGACAACCCTACATCATGAATTTAAGTTAACAGCAAATAGTTTCTATTCGCAAACAAATATTTTAAATAGCCAATGGGGAGATTTTTTCATTAACGATCTTGAATCTGCGAAGTGTATTGTAATCATTGGTCTTTCATTAAAATATGATTTAGATTTGAGCAAAATAATTTTTTCTCCAAATTTCATAGAAAAAACTATGATTATTAGCAGCCCTGATTTGTCATCAAATTCCGAAAATCGATTAAAGCGTTTTGGTACAGTGTACAAAATAGGGGTGGATGGCTTTGCAGAAAAGATAACAGAGGTCAAGGATTTCTATAGACCTCATGTTAAATTGCCAGAAGAAAGGCTATATTCAGCATTTAATCACTTTTATCGGACAAAACGCCACTTCATTGCTCCAAAACCCGAAGACATTTTTCGATTATTTTTAAATGGACAATATAGCGATTCACTATTCTACAAGAATGGTGGGCTATATAGTGGTTTTATTTATCGAGCAAAATTTGCAAAAATTAGAGAATCCGTTACAAATGGTACTCGATTTATCTTTGTTCACGCTGATATGGGAAACGGTAAAACAGCGTGCATAAATGAATTACAGTATAGCCTTTCTCGAGAGAACATACATATTTTCGAATTGTGTAATGCAGATTCGAAAAAGATTAGCGAAGAAATCTCTGCAATCTATTCGCTTTCCCAGAACGCCACTGTGCTAATTATTGTGGAGGATTATACAAATTATATGGACATCCTCCATAAATTTGCTCTACTGGATAATGGAAGAGTACAGTTTATTTTTACGGCACGGTCTGCACTGAACTACAACAAAATGCCGTTGGTTCTTGATGAATTCGTTGCAGAAGAAGGTTCCTCCGCAGTTTTTGACATCAACAAACTTGAAGATACTGATCTTAAAAACTGCGTCAAAATTTTCAATCAATATGGTCTATTTGGGCGACAATCGAAAATGTCCACTCCTGATAAAATCAAGTACCTTACTGAACGTAAAAACGGTAATAGTAGATTCCAGTCCATCATGTTAGGAGCAATTCAATCTGATATGATGAAAGAAAAGCTTGTATCCATCATTAAAACAATTAAGGACGAGTCAAAGGAATACTATAACGCTGTACTGTTGTGCCTTTTGGTAAAGGTTATGAACTTGCGGTTATCAACATCGGATATTGAACGAATTTTGGAGATTAATCTTACGACAGACGCTTTGTTTAAATCAAATCCTGCAATCAAAGAGCTGATCACTTTTAACTACAAAGGAGAACTGATAATTAAAGCCCCTGTTACTGCTCGATTTGTTTTACAAAAAGTGTCTGCCCCTGAAAATATCATCTCTTCGCTGTGCGCCCTTGCCTTTTATGCAGAAAAATACTCAGATACACCAAAGTTCGCTAACCTCTTAACCTCAATAATTTCATATTCTCATATTAATTCGTTCCTTAAAGGATTCTCTAATCCAGAACAATTCTTATCTGCATATTATGATGAACTTAGTAGAGTTGAATATTATAGGAACAACAATTTCTTCTGGCTGCAATATGCAATATCATGTATTGAAACTGGAAATTTTGATCGTGCACAACGTTATTTGGACACTGCATACGGATTAATTCCGGATGGGTTTGTTCCCTTTCAAATTAACAACCAACAAGCACGGTTCTATCTTGAAAGAATTGTTCATGGCCAGTCATCAAATGTATCTGGAGATTTTTGCGAGGCTCACAGACTGTTGATGATTCCAATAGCCTCCCCAAAAGACAACGAATACAATGTAGTGCGCTTGTTTGGTTATTATTGCAGAGACAAAGTGAAACTGTCCATGATGGAGAATGGTGGCGAAGAAGCCTATAAGATTGCATGCAAAGAGGCGTATACCAAGACGGCTGATTATATCAAAAAACATCCCATTTATTCGGAAGAATTTACAGATTTACAAGTTCGATTGCTATCTTCATGCGTTAGTTAAGGGACAGTAGTTGGCTAATTCGATGAATGGCCGCTTATTATCCTAATTTTCCATCATTTACAATAACGGCGGTGCTATCCTAACATGACCGATGCCCGGACAAGCCTGTATTTTCAAGGCTTTCCGGGCATCGTTTACATTAGTGGCGGCGGGATACATAGCTTCTTGAGATGCCGAGTTTTTTTGCGATCTCGCGCTGGGTGCGCGGCATCCGGCCCCCGAGACCGTAGCGCAGCGTGACGATCTCACGCTCGCGGTCGGTCAGGCATTCGCGCACCAGACGGCGGACCAGCACGCTGTCCTCCCGGTCCTGCAGGTCGGAGAGCATCGTGTCGTCCACACCGACCACGTCCATCAGCATGAGGTCGTTGCCGTCCTGGTCCGTCTCGATGGAGTCCGAGAGCGAGACCTCGCCCTGCAGCTTCTTACGCGAGCGGAAATACATCAGGATCTCATTCGCTATCCTCTCCTAACGGATACATAGGTTGGTCAATGGGTGGCGAATCCGCCTCTCCGTCCTCCGCGAAGAGGTACACATAGGCGTTTTTGCCGTCCCAGACCACCTTTTTGACGATGGTGCGCAGCAGGCGGCGCTTTTCCTCCAGCGTGGCAGAATCCACCGCGCTGGCGAAGGATTCAATCATTTCCTGATGGAAGGCGAACTCCTGATGGAGCATTCGGCTCTGTTCAGTCAGGGCTTCCAGTTCAGAAAGCCTCATCTGCTGCGTCTCGCTCTCCTGATGGAGCGCGTCGATCTGCTCCATGACGTACTTCGCGGATGTGTCGCTGGCAACGGACAGGGATTCCACCAGCCGCTTGATGCGATCTTCCGTTTCGGCGTGTTTTTCCCGGAGCAGCGCAAGCTCTGCATCGTAGCCCTCCTTGCTGCCGCTGATGATCTTCTTGGTCTGCGCCAGCAGCCGGGTAAGTGTCTCCTTGTCGGCAGACAGCTTGCGGATCTCCTCGATGATCTTGGCGTCCAGCGTGTTGCCGTTGCAGTTTTTCATAGAGCAGACCGTACCGTGGCTGCGCTCCTTGGTGGAGCACATGTAGGTGTAGATCAGCTCGCCGTCCGCGGTACGGCGGTTGGTCAGCTTCGGGCGCATGTAATCGCCGCATTCGCCGCACCGTAAAAGGCCGGACAGCAGCGCAACGTTGCTGCGCGGTCTGCGGTAGCTCTTGGATTTGTTGACATCCAGCATGGCCTGCACCCGCACCCAATCGCTGCCCGCGATGATGCCCGGATGCTTACCCACCGCCACGATCCATTCCTCCATCGGGCGGATCTGGTTCGCCTTGCCGGGGCTCTGGAGGGTGCGGTTATAGGCCATGATGCCGTGCTCGCCATCAAACTCCGAGCGTTCGGCAAACAAATCCACATTGTTTTCTTTCAGATACTGATACGCCGTCTCGTCGGCGATCATATAGACCGGATTGGTCAGAATGCCCCGGATGGCAAAGCGGGTGAACTGCTTGCCGCGCTTCGTGACGCAGCGGTGCTCCAAAAGATACTGGTCGGTCTTGCTGAGAGAGCCGGTCTCCATGAACACGGAGAAGATCGTCTTGACCAGCTGGATTTCCTCCGGGATGGGCTTGAGCTTGCAGGCCTTCTTCACCTTGCCGTCCACCGTCACGCTGGACAGGCTTTCCGAGGCGTAGCCCGTGGGCGTTGTGCCGCCCAGCCAGCGTCCGGTCTTGGACAACTCGTGCATATTGTCCCGGATGCGCTCGGCGATGGTCTCCCGCTCCAGCTGAGAGAACACGGACGCAATGTACATCATGGCGCGGCCCATGGGGGAGGACGTGTCGAACTGCTCGCGGATGGAGATGAAGTCAATGTGCCGGTCGCCCAAATCCTCGATGAGCTTGGCAAAGTCGCCGATGTTGCGGCTGATGCGGTCGAGGCGGTAAACCACGATGGCGGCAAAGGCGATCTTCTGGGAGTCCTTCATCATTTTCTTGAACTGCGGGCGCTCCAGATTGCCGCCGGAAAAGCCCTCGTCCTCGTAGACCAGCACGTTTTCCGCCGCTTCCTCGCCA
>QWCH01005610.1_pt1 | contig 18862 bp, 41 predicted proteins | sample 1972671 | NCBI WGS metagenome assembly QWCH01 (sample SAMN09866713, study PRJNA288562) | Human gut metagenome isolate term3_stool, whole genome shotgun sequencing... | isolation source: gut | host: Homo sapiens | place: USA: California | reverse complement strand
CAAGGCCACTGGACTGGACAATAAGTGGATTCCCATCATCTGCGGCGTATTTGGCGCGGCGCTGGGTATTCTCGGCATGTTTATTATGCCCGAGTTCCCCGCTTCTGACTATTTGACCGCCGCCGCCGTTGGCATTGTCTCCGGCCTTGCGGCCACTGGTATCAATCAGGTCTATAAGCAGATGAAGGGGGGCTAACCCATGCCCGTCAATGATTGTGAGAACAACTGTACGCTGAAAACCAGGGTGGACAGGCTGGAGAAGGACTTTGAGGCCGAAAAGGAAACCAACTCCCAACGCCATGCGGAATTTTACTCTCGCATTGGCAATTGTGAGCGGGTACAGGCCGTCAGCGGGACCAGGCTGGACACCATCATGGACAAGCTGGACTCTATCGCCCTCGACCTCACCGCCCTGAAAGAGAAGCCGTCCAAGCGGTGGGAGACGGTCGTGGCGGCTATCATTACGGGCGCGATAGGGTATCTTCTGGCTAGTATCGGGATCGGGTAATTTCGCACACTGGACGGTGCAGCGGATAGGTTGGGCAGCCAGGAGCAGAAAAAAGTAAATAGGCAAGAAAGAGGGGGCACCAAGATTAAGTGCCCCCTCTCGTTATTGACATCCATAATACTCCATGATATCCTAGGATAAAATAAAAGAATCTAAAAAATATTTGGGTAATGCATGGGTAAAACTGGGCGATAGGTTGCGGAGCTACTGCGGCGCAATGGAAACGGAAAATATTTGGCAGACTGTAAATCTGTTGCGATTCGCTTCGGTGGTTCGAATCCACCCTCCTCCACCAATAAAACGTCCTGCCAGTAGGTGGGGCGTTTTATTTTTCTAAATCCCTTGCATCCCAATAGATGCGGGGGATTTTTCTATGCGCTGGCAGAGCGCCTGGAATGGCTATACAGCCAATTTCCTATTTTTTCTAATTATCCAAACTGACCCAAATAAATCAATTAAAAACTTAAATATTTGGGTCAGAATTTGGGTAGAAAAAAGAGGCCCTCCGGTACGGTGTCGGGGGCCTCCAAAGGCTTGATGCATCCTAATAGAAAGAGAGAAAGGATGAAACATCTTGCCTATTTCTTACTTTATCTTTAGAAGAAAAAAATACGCCCCAGAGGTCGGCACGTACTATAGCTACGATATCGTAGCTTATGGCCTGCTCCATCAAGGCCCCGTGCAGATCCTCCAGGACGTATCGACCGATGCGGAACTGGTCTTTCGCATGGTCATGGCATTCAACAGGTATAGCCTCTCACCGCTGCACCTAAAAGATGCCGTTCTGGATATGCTAGAGTAAGTCCTTGCCGGGTAGGAGGCACCAACTCCTACCCGGTTTTCTTATTATATCATACTTCCATAAGTATAAAAACGGTTACTTATAACAAAAATATACTTATGGAATTATACAATACTTCCGGTAGTATAAGTATAATGACCATACCATGAAAAGGGGTGAGGTCATTGGCATACTCAGAGGCACAGAAGGAAGCGACCTCTCGCTATAACAAAAAGGCGTATGACAGAATTGACCTCATTGTACCGAAGGGAAAGCGACGGATAATTGCAGAATATGCAAAGTCTCAAGGGAAAAGTACAAATAGATTTATAAACGAGGCGATAGACAAAGCAATGGAGGAAGCTGGCACTTAGTATGCCAACTTGACTACATTATTCTTTCGGGCCTCCAAGTCCACATGAGTGTAGATTTGGGTAGTGGATAATTTGGCGTGACCCAACTGGTCCTGCACTGAGCGAATACTAGCTCCACCCTCCAACAAGGCTGTGGCGTAAGTGTGTCGGGCTTTGTGCGGAGAAAGCTGTTGCACCTGCTGATCCTTTGGTAGAGTGGCGTTAAGATCCCGAAGGACGGCGGCATAACGATGGGCGAATACAGGTGGCCTCAAGAATCCGCCGTCAGGCCCTGGGAGGACATAAAGGCCGTTTTTGGGGATTGACTTAACCACATCGGTACCTGCGTCATTTAGGGCCACCACGCGTTCTCTCCGGCTCTTGGTAGTATCGACCAAGGCGTACTTTCGGCGACGCTTCACTTGGCCTGTCTTATCTGGATGCATGAGAGCGTCTGGGTCGTCGTTCTCGACCTCGGCTACTACCCGGCGAATGGTGAGGGTACCAGCTTGGAGATCAACATCGGACCACATGAGGCCGCACAGCTCCTCGGTGCGCAGTCCGGTATAGAGGGCCAATTCCACATAAGCCCCCCATTTGTGAGAGGGAGCGTAAGTGAGGATGGCACGTACTTCCTCTAGGGTATGTACCTTTGGGGGTTTCGCTGGGTCCCGGGTGAGGGATATATCTTCTGCTGGATTGGCCTTACACAGACGGTTTTTTCGTGCGGACTTGAAGATACCGTTGAGGCAGACCTTGATCTCATTTCGAGCTGAGTGGGATAAACTTGCAGCCTTTGCAAAGATCTGTTCGATGTGTACAGGCCGCACGGAATCCAGTTTCATACGCCCGATCTCTGGTAAAATAAATTTTTCGATATAATACTCATAGTTTTCGTATGTTTTGGGGGCGACACGCCCCTTTTTACTGACTTCAAGCCAAGTGCGGGTCCATTTTTCTACAGTCTTGACGCTCTCAACCGCTTCGCCGCCACTCTCTCTCAGCCAGTCCCTGTATTTCTTTTTGGCACCGCGGCCATCTTTATCTTTGGAGTAAAAGGAGAGGGGGGTGGTGCGACCTTCAACTTTGACGCGAAACTCCCAACGACCGTCTTTTCTTTGCCTCAAACTACCTTCCCCATTGGGGTTTTTACCAGTATACATTGACTTTCCTCCTTTTGCATGGCAAAATAGAGGAGCAGTAGGCCGTACAAAGTTTACTGCTCCTCTAGAACCGCCTTGGGTGCCAGCCCAGGGCGGTTCTTTTATTTTTTAATAAATTCCATAATATCTCCAGGCTGGCAATTTAAGTAATCACATATACGGTCTATTGAGCGAGTATCTATATTCCCTTCGTCTTTTCTAATTTTATCTAGTGTTGCTGTTCCGATAACTTTATCGCGCTTTAAATGGTATAGACTGATTTGTCGTTCATTTAGCAGGACTAATAGTTTTTTAAAAGATATTGCCATACACGTCCAACTCCTATAGTAGCATCTGAAAGTCACTGCGAAAACCTAAAGATAGGTCAATTATACACAAAGAGTAGACCTAAATATTGGTCATTATTCTGCATTTACTTTGACCTAGAGATAGGTTATTATAGTTGACAGAAAATGCTCTATTACAACTGAATAATCAGACAGGATACCTGCTGGATAGGGAAGTCCGCAAAATGCGGGCCAAGTTCAGTATAGCGTCGTCAAGGCCGTGCCGGGTACAAGGATGGGATTCCTGACAACTGAAAAACAATATGAAGGAGGGTAATACATGAAACTGGAGGATGTAAGATATTCTATCCCCACGGATATCCTCACAGCCACCATTGAGGCAATGCGGGACTTAAAAGCATACTATGAAAATGATGCCTGTGCTCTGGCCCGGATAAATGGCAAGCAGGCGAGTGAACTAGCCCAAGCGCGTTTAGAGTCCGCAGAAGTTGCCACTGGACTGTATGGCTTCTATGGGGCACTGTAAGGGCGCAAAGGTGCCTTGGTTTTGCGGCTGGGGCATTTTGCTTGGTACAGGATGTTGGTAGCATCCTGTATTGTATTCGCCTCCGGTGTTGGTAGCGCCGGGGGCGGTATTTTTTATTCATCTACTGGCAGTTTAAGTTGATTGTGCATATAATTGAGTTCCCGCGCTCCTTTGCTCCCTGCAAGTGTTTTCAGCTGATACACAACCGTGTCCCGCAATTTCCTCATTCGTTCAGATTGCGGTATGCCTTGTTTGACCAAATAAGCATTTAGGTTTTCTAGGTTAGTCAAGACAAGAAGTTGCTCAATTGTAGCATAATCACGGATATTTCCTTTTACTCCGGGATTCTCCGATCTCCATTGCTTAGCTGTTTTCCCAAACAGAACAACATTAAGAAGGTCAGCCTCATCCGCATATACATACCCCTGCTGTTGCTTTGATAGCTCAGGCGGTATCAGATTTTCCTTGATTGCGTCTGTATGGATTTTATAATTTGCGCTGACAAGGATTCTTTTTACGTTCCAATCCAGAGCCAGCCGATGTCCCTCATCTTCTTTAAGTCGCTGATAATCCTTGATGATGTAAAGTTTGAACTCCGGGGAAAGCCAGGAAGCAAACTCAAAGGCAATGTCTTTGTGGGCAAAAGTTCCTCCTCCATAGCGGCCAGATTTGGAAATCAGACCAATTGCATTGGTGCTTTTGATCCACTTTTGTGGGGACATAACAAATGCGTTAGAGCCTGCATCATTTTTAAACTGGTCGAAATCGACCATGTTAAAATTGGGGTTATTTAGTTCTTCCCATAGTCCCAAAAATTCTAAGGTGCTTCTGAGCCTCATCCAATTCTTTACGACATCAGCCGGAAATTCCGGGTTTCTATGTTTTGCGATATCAGTTAGAGATATATAATCATCCTCACTTCCGACTGTCGTTACCACCGAAATATCCACGCCATCTGCATGGATAACACTCTCTACTTTTTTTACAGGCATAATCAGCCCCCCTTTTCGCAGCCAGCCCGCTTAGGCATTGATGCCGCTGATGGCGGTATTTTTATTGCGCTTTTTTCAGTTCGGCGATTTCCTGATTCATGGTGCGGATCGCCAGCTTGAGCAGGGATACTTCGCTCCGTAGCTCCTCAATTTCGCTTTTTGGCGTAATGGCTTTCATGATAGCCTGCTGACCTTCAGCCAGCAAGTCAAACTTCGGCATGACATCCGTGTCAAAATAGGCAATCATACGCTTTTCAGACGCCCGGATGGATGCGTCAATCATGGTCTGAATGGACTGTAAGTCTTTTTCGTCCAACATAATAGTGTATCTCCCTTCTATTGCTATCTGGAAAAAGTGATGATATAATTCTAATTGAGGTGAATGTCTTATGGAGAACGAACTTATCGAAAGCAGGGCTGGTATGTCCTTTCACCTTGATGGAGAAAACGAGATTGACGCAACACTGCTTTCCCACATGATCTCTGACATGGTTGGATTCACAAAAATAATAGCAAAAGAAGTGAATCCGGACGCTTACCTCAAAATGAATGTTACTGCGTTCAAAAATGGGAGTTTTGAAGTCCTATTTTCAGCCGTCTGCCAAGCTGCTGAAACGCTGTTTACTGGGGTAGGTGTTGCCGCGACAACCGCTGGCGCTGTGATTGGCGCGGTTAAGGGTGGCATTGAGATAAAAAAACTCTTAAAAGGGAAAGCGCCAAAATCTTTAGAACATCTTCCGGGCGGGAAAATATCTGTTGAAGCGCAGAACGGGGAGAAAGTAACGGTCCCCTCTGCCAGTCAAGTTGTTATGTATAACATTCAGGCAGACCAGCTGATTACCAACATCTCAAACTATGCAAAAGAACATAATCCAAACGGTGGATTTACCGTTTCGGATGGAGCTGGAAATGTGTACTGCTCGTCTTGCGATATATCTGAAATGGCAAAACCATCTGATATAACCGAAACGTCAACCTGCCAGAGGAGCCGGGTTGAAACAGACCTTTTGATCCGAAAACCTGATTTGGAGGGCTCCTCCAAATGGGGATTTACTTATAACGGAAGGATCATAAATGCTTCTATTGAGGATGACTATTTCTTGGAGTGGTTCCAAACTCACGGAACAGTAAATCGCGGCGATCATATACACGCGACGCTAGAGATATATGTTGATATTGACCCGCAAGGAAACCCAATCAAAGGAACAGAAAAATACACAGTCATAAAAGTGCATGGAGAAATTCTACACGATATAGAAAACACCAAAGGCCCGTGGACGTAGCTCTGCGGGCTTTTGTTTTACCGTTCTCCGGCGGTAGGGTACAATCGTATATCTGGCGAATATCCGTGTAATGACAACCAAGAAATGGCCTTTTCTCGTAATTCGGGAGGAGTCGATGTGATATTACATATCGCTTTATAGACACCAGCCCAAAATACTTCATCGTCTTCTGGAGCATCACCACCGCAAAAGTCAAGAATCCTTTCTTTGTTGAGTGAAAAGAGAACTTCATTGCGTTTTTTTGCGAACTCTGATATGGGCATCTATATACCTCCTAAACTTATTTCTGGTTAGTATCTATAGAACTAATCCTATATTTAGCTAACTTTTCAGATACACCCATATAATTTGCGGCTTTTTCTGTGGGCTGATATATAAAATCTTCCAATACATCATCGCTATAAATAAGATCAACGGAAAATCTATGAGCCTCATTTTCCCTTTTTTGAGGAATAAAGTCCGTACTCCTGTCCATGAAAATTCGGTTTGTCCCTCGGTGCAAAAAGTAGTGCCCAAGCTCGTGAGCACACACAAGCCTTTGCTGGGTTTCATCTAAATCCGAATTTATATAGATTAAATTCCTGCGCAGGATTCTCTGCTGGAACCCTCTTACTTCCATCAAAGGTGCGTAGACAATGATAAACCCAAGATCACGCGCAATCTGAAAGGGGTCACGTGTGTTATGCCTTTTTGCAATTTTATCGGCAAGCACCTTGATTGTCATGGTTAACCCTTCCTGTACTTTTTAGGAGTATATGTCTCCTTATTCCTTCTTCGGGCCTCTTCAAGCCCAATTCTCATGGCAGAGGCCATAGCGGCCCTTGCTTCTTCCGACATGGGCATTCCATCAAAATTTAAATCTCCGGCCTGCTCCATATCGCTCATAATGTTTTCCACGAGCTTTGCTACATCGCGTCTGTCCTTCTCTGTAAGGCCGGGCGCTTTTTTTGTGTCTTCTCCAGTCAGGAGGTAATCGGTGGTGACGCCGAAATAGTCGGCGATCCTCTGGAGTGTGTCACCTTTCGGAGTTGCTCCTGTTTTTTTCCATTTAGTTGTAATTGAGTTACTAAGTCCAATATCTTCTGTTGCCTTTTTGGGGCTAACTCCTTTTTTCTCGCATAGCAATTTGAATATGTCAAAAAACATAATTACTACCTCCGGTTTTTGGTGACAACGCCAAAACTAACCGAAGTTAGAAAAACCCATTGACAATCTAACCTAAGTAAGATATCATATAGATGTGAACTTACCCAAGTTATTTTTGAGGGGGGGTTCAAACTTTGGCAGTTATCAGTGGTGCAATGTTTGCTGGCACTTATATTGTACCCTGATAGCTAACCAAAGTCAACTGCAATATCTCAAAAAACTAACTTTCGTATCCTTGCCCAAAAAGCAAGGCAAAGTTTTGGAGGTGGTCTAAATCTAGGGGGTTGTGTCGAAAAAAGGTGGCAAGGGATGGGGGTGATGAATTGTTTTTGTCAAAAAGAGAAATGCTCTCCAGAATCGAAACATTGGAGAGTATGGTAGTGAAACTAATTGCACAGAAAGACGCTTTTGAAGATACTTGCCGTGTTTGTGAACGCCATAATACGGCTTATATCGATGGAAAACTCATTGAATATTGCAACCTTTATGCAAGTGAACATTGCAAACACTTTAAGGGGATTGAAGGTTTTCCCAAATCATGCGAAGCAAAGCCCACAGTGGATTAGAGAGGAAAGCTCCAGCTAACGATGAAAATATAGCAATCTTCCAATCGTGCCAGTCGGCCCGCCTTTTGTCGGCTATCTCGTTTTCTTTATATCGCAAGTAGTTTCGGCCACGCTCACGAATAAAGCAACATTCGAGTGTGTGTTTTTCGGATGGTGTCATTATTTTGATGAGATCCAATTCCCTTAATCTGAGCGCACAATTCTGATTTTCTTTTGTTACCTGAACGTAATCCTTTTCGCATTTTTTGAGAAGTGAAAATTCTTTCTTGTTTAGGGCAATTACAGGGAAATCATCCTTTTTGGCATCTCGCTGACGTTGCCATTCCTGATATTCCATATCTGTTTGATGTCGGTCATTTGGATTTGTCGGGATAAACATATCATCACCTCAACGGTGATTGTACCAAAATTAACCATAGTAATCAACAGAAGGAGGAATTACATGCCTGCAAAATGGACTGCTGACCTTCTGGGTGAGATGCACTTGGCCGGGATCACAGCTAAGCAGCTCGCCGCAGAGGTCGGATGGAACCCAAAGTATCTTAGCGTTGTGCTGAACGGCCACAAGGAGCCGAAGGGGGCGGAGCAAAAACTAAATACAGCTCTTGGGAGACTTGTTTCTGGACAGATTCAAGATACCACAGAGCAAGTCCAATAAACAGGACAATAAAGCCCGCCCCTGACGGGGCGGGGCACGAAAGGAGGTGAGCGGGGTGAAGATCATCATCGAAGCTGATTCGAAAGAAATCGCCGCTCTTGTAAGCGAGTTACAGGAACGGCGAAGATGGGAGCTATTTGAAAACCCTGTCATATATCGCGGGTTGTCTGAGCAAGGGGTAGCTGGAGTCTTCGGTTGTCAAAATACCGGCTCCAAAGGCAGCCTGATTGAGAATCACGGCGGCGGGGCCGGTTAGATGCAGTCTTGCGTCGATAGGCTGCTGTGCTCCTACTGTGCGCTCGTGATAGATGGATAGATAGCGTTCAACATCCTCGGAAAGAGATCTGGAGCATTCCTCCACACGGTTGATATTAGTAGGTGCATTGTGGAACGTCCAAGTGAAGTTATGGATAAGGAATCTGCTATTAGGGACAGCACGACGAATATCTGCACCCAAGAATGGAATCAATGCAATGGACTCGATGGCTCCCATGTTAATAACTGTTGTTGGAAGCGGGAAAGATCGTAAATAGTTATACATAGTAAATCCGGAGTTCAGATCGCCACCTTCACTGGACATCAGAATTTCTATTCCTTTCAGTCCCTGTGTGTTCATTGCGTTTAAGAGCATATTCCGAAACATTTCCGCAGTGGAGACATTGATAGGGCCGAAGAAATGGATTTGTTGTATGAAATTCATGTTTTCACCTCCCTTCTGCGCCCAGTATACCACGGCAAGGAAGGGAGCACAACAAAAAGCGCCCCGGCCAGTGTCGTAACACCGACTGAGGCAAAAAGGAGGACGTTATGGAGAATTTGGAACCGCGATTTACGACCGAAGAGGTCGCAAATCGCTACGGAGTAAAAATCACAACAGTTCAGCGGTGGGTGAGGGAGGGGCGTTTGACCGCTCTAAACTTAGGCGGAAATCGGTATGGGCCTTATGTATATCGTCCCTCAGACCTAGAGGAATTTGAACGGAAGACAGTCAGGGAGGCGGTATCTATATGAAAAACCGTACCCGAAACGAGCGCCGCCGTGCCCGCCGGGAAGCTGTGAGCGCGGTAGTGTTTACCGCCTGCATTATCCTCTGCTGTGGCTTGCCTAACTGGCTGGAGGTGTGGCTGTGCGCTATCTGATTACCAGCGTCTTGTCTCTTGGCCTGCTGCTGGCTCTGGTGCTGCTGGTGGAGGGCATCAGCGCCCAGGAACAACCGTCCATTGAGACCCCGGCGGCAATCACCACCCCGTCTCCCATGCCCACCGGACCGCTCACCATCCAGATCACCGGCCTGGAGGGCGCGAAGAGCATCGACGATGTGTGGGCGGTCATTGAAATCCCACATTGAGGAGGAAATAAGATGGATTTGAAAAAGATCTTGGAGGAGCATCTCCTTTGGCTAAATGGAAAGGGCGGCAGCCGTGCCGACCTGCGCGGTGCCGACCTGTTCGGTGCCAACCTGAGCGATGCCAACCTGAGCGATGCCAACCTGTTCGGTGCCAACCTGCGCGGTGCCAACCTGTGCAATGCCGACCTGTTCGGTGCCAACCTGAGCGATGCCAACCTGCGCAATGCCGACCTGCGCAATGCCGACCTGCGCCGTGCCGACCTGTGCGGGGCATCTATAGATCAAATGATGTGGAATATTTATACGGTGTTCTATCCGTTGCAATGTCCGGAATCCGGCTCTTATATCGGCTATATCTTATATCGGCTATAAAAAGGCAAGTGGCCTTGTTGTGGAGTTGGAAATCCCCGCAGATGCACGCCGGGCCTCCGCTACTAGCCGAAAATGCCGCGCCAGTAAGGCCAAGGTATTGAGTATCACAGATATCAACGGAAATCCTGCTGGCGGCCAGGTAAAGAGCAATTATGATCCGAACTTTGTTTATGCCATAGGCGAAACCGTTGAGGTGACTGATTTCGACGATAACCGATGGAACGAGTGCTCCACTGGCATTCATCACTTTATTACACGGGCGGAGGCCGTTATTTACGAATAAAAAGCGCCGCTCCCCGGTGTGCGAGACCGGAGGGCGGCAAGAGAAAGAACATCTGCCCTTATTTTAGGGCACGAAGGAGGGAAAGTCAATGCTGAATACCACAAATATTTCCGCCCTGCTGCGCTGGGCAATGGAGAATATCGGCTATCCAATCGACGAGATTAACGCCCTGGACGGGACAGTACATATCCGTCTGTCAGATGGCCGACCCGGATTTCTTTATATGGGCGAGGATGGCTGCCCGCGGGCGGTGCTTCCGGCGATTGCCTGATATGGAGTGGTGGCTTCCGTTTTCACCATACCGGGATATGCAACAGGATCCAACCGCAGGGAATTGCCCAAATTGCGGAGCAGAACTTTACCAAAACGAAGAAATGTGCCAGAAATGTAAGGAGGAACAAAATGACACTGTATGAAATTGACCAGGCGATTCAAGGTCTGGTAGACCCGGAGACAGGGGAACTAATGGACTATGAGGCGTTTGCTGCGCTCCAGATGGATCGGGACGCTAAGATTGAGAATATGGCCCTTTGGTACAAGGATTTGATGGCCGACGCCAAGGCAATCAAGGAGGAGGCAGACACGCTCAATGAGCGCAGAAAGGCCCTGGAGAACAAGGCGGAACGGCTGAAATCCTATCTGTCCCTTGCATTAGACGGCGAGAAGTTCCAGACGGCCAGGTGCTCCGTCACTTTCCGCAAAACCTCGTCCATTCAGGTGTCCAATCCGGAGGCCCTGATCCGCTGGCTGGAGCAGAACGGCTATGATGCGGAGTGCGTCAAGTACAAGGAACCAGAGGTCAGCAAGACTGGCATTGGCAAGCTCATTAAGGAGGGCGTGCCCGTTCCATATGCCTCGATTGAGCAAGGCCGCAGTGTGGGGGTGAAGTGATGGACAAGTTCCGTCTGCTGGAGGCTTCCGACATTGAAGTGAAGGTCAAGCAGGTCAAAAAGAATGGGGCGGTTCTCCTGCTTTATAAGACGGCCAGGACGGATATGGATATCCTGGATGAGACGGTTGGCTCTGAAAACTGGACGAACGATTACCGGGAAATCAAAGGGAACCTGTATTGTGGGATTGCCATCCGTGAGGGAGACGCCTGGACGTGGAAGTGGGATTGTGGAATAGAGTCCAGGGAGGACGGCGAGGGCAACGAGAAAAAGGGGGAGGCAAGCGACGCATTCAAACGTGCTGGGTTCCGATGGGGCATTGGCAGAGAGCTTTATACCGCCCCGTTTATTTGGGTACCCTCTGAGAAAATGAACATCCTGGAATCCAATGGGAAGTTTCGTACCTTCGACACCTTCTCGGTTGAGAAAATTGCTTATGGTGACAACCGTAGGATTTCCGGTTTATCTATCCTGAACAACCGGACAGGAAAGCGGGCGTTTGTATGGGCTATGAGCTGATAAACGAGATCGGCGCAAAGTCCGCACTCCTGGATAAGGCAATCGGGCAGCTCGGAGCCCGCGGCAGAGCATATGCGCAGGCGGAACGCGATTACAGGGTAGCCCTCCGAAAAGCTGTTCTGGAGGCCAGGGCGGAGGGCACGCCTGTAACTATTATCTCTGATATTTGCCGTGGTGACGCGGAGATCGCCCGACTACGCTTGGAAAGAGATATTGCGCAGACAGTGTACGAATCCGCACGGGAGGCCATACAGGGCTACAAACTGCAAATTCGCATCCTGGACGCGCAGTTGGAAAGGGAGTGGGGGCGTGCATCGAGAGACTAAGGCCACCGCCATATCCGCGGCAACCAAAAAGGCCGTATGGGAGAGGGATTTTGGGCGGTGCGTACTCTGCGGCTCCATCAATGCGGGGCCACACTGTCATTACATACGGCGGAGTCAGGGCGGTCTTGGGATTCCAGAGAACATTTGGACAGGCTGCCAGCGGTGCCATGCGGCATTTGACAACGAGGGGGCGGATGGTCCGCTTCATAAGCAGATGCAGGACTACCTCCGCACTTTATACCCAGGATGGGATGAATCAAAATTGATATACAAGAAAGAAGGGCCAAAATGCTAAATAGGGTTGTGATCCAGGGCCGCATTGGAAAGGACATCGAACTGCGTCACACGCAGTCCGGTGTCTCGGTGGTCAGTTTCTCCATCGCGGTTGACCGGGATTTTAAAGACAAGGCCACTGGCGAAAAAACCACCGATTGGGTTAATGTGACCGCATGGCGCTCCACGGCGGAGTTTGTAAGCAAATATTTCTCCAAGGGCCGCATGGCTGTGGTAGACGGCAGATTGCAAACCAACATCTGGACAGACAAGGACGGGAACAAGCGGTCGAGCCTGGAGGTTGTGGCTGATAGTGTGTACTTTGGCGACAGCCGGAAGTCGGAGGGGAACGCACCAGAGTCTGAATTTCCAGAACAGAATGGGCAGGAGTTCTCGGAGGTGGACGACGACGGAGAGCTCCCGTTCTAGGGCGGTGATGGGTTGACTTACATTGATTACCTTAATGAGTTCAACCGTTGGATCGAAAACAACCACTTGACGCTTCCGGCGCAGGTCTTGTACTTCAGGCTGCTGAACGTATTTAACCGGGCTGGGTGGCCTGAGTGGGTTCCAGTAGACACCATTCGGTTGCAGGTAATGACAAATGGATTGTCAAAGCCATCCGCTTACAGAGCGAGGGACGAGCTTGTAAAGGCTGGATTTATCCGATACCAGCAAGGGAAAAAAGGGGCCCCGAGCCGCTATTCCCTATCGGAACAATCAAATTCTGGTATTGATTCTTTACAGGAAACGTTACATAAACCTTTACAGTTTCCTTTACAGAATCCTTTACAAGAAACTTTACCCATATATAAGACTAAGACTAAGACAAAAGAAAAGACTCCTACGGAGTCAAAAAGAAAAGTGTTTGTTCCTCCCACGGTGGACGAGGTGAGAGAATACTGCCTTGCACGCAAAAACGGCATAGACCCGCAGGAGTTTGTGGACTACTACGCGGCCAGAGGGTGGATGCTGGGGAAGGCCAAAATGAAAGACTGGAAAGCTGCTGTGCGGACGTGGGAGAAGCGCAGGAAGGGGGGGAACCATGACCAGCCAGAGCGATATTTCACTGCTGCTGACATTCCGGGCAGAAATGATTGACCCATCCCTGCCGACAGGACTTTGGTGGTGCGCTACGCCGGAGGACGCGGCGGCGGTTGGTATTAACGCCGTGTGCAAGAACAGATACGCGGCTTGGGAGGACTTAGCTGCCTGCACGGAGTTTATCACCCAGTTCTGCTATGTGTTCGTCGCAACACCAAACGATGCAGACCGGGAAGAGATTGTAGGCCAGCTCCAGAAGTGGGTGCCGGTCACTATCCTTGTGGCGGATAAGGCGGCGTTTCGCGGGAATGAATCAGTGGTCGAATTGCTGGACAATGCTGGCCCAAAGGCGGTAGAAAGCCTTTTGTTTGGCGCTTTGGATGTGCCGAGGCCGGGGCTGATTGACCTGTCGCAAGTGGAGATGGACGCGCCCATTTCGCAAAACCGCATGATGTCCGGGCTGGTGCCGCTGGACTACTGCACCGGCGGATTCCGGGGAGGCGAATTGTCAGTATGGACAGGCAGGCGCGGCGAAGGGAAATCGACGCTTCTCGGGCAGATGCTCGTGGAATCAATCAACCAGAACCGAACTGTATGTGCCTATTCCGGGGAGCTCCCGGCGAGGCAGTTCAAACGGTTTGTGCTGCCGCAGATCGCAGGGCCGAGGAATCTTGTAGAGCAGCCAGACCCCAGAACGGGGCGGATGGAGTACGCGCCGTCAAAAGAAGCTGTTCGGGCGATTGACCAATGGCTGGAAGGGAGCTTTCTCCTGACCGATTTGCGACAGTCAAATGCCCATGACGAGGACAACATACTGCGCCTGTTTGAGTATGCCTACCGCCGATACGGGTGTTCGGTGTACTTGGTGGACAACATCATGACCGCAAGTCTGAAGGGAGAAGTGGAGCTTGGTCATTATGGGGCCCAGAAAGCTTTTACGCAGAGACTCAGCGCCTTCGCAAAACGCCACGATGTACATGTGCATCTGGTGGCCCATCCCAGGAAGGCTGGAGAGGAGCGGGGACTGACAGCAGACGACGTTGCGGGGGCGGCGGAGATTACCAACCTCGCTGACAATGTTTTTTCTGTTGAGCGGGCAAAAGAATCTGACGAAGTTGACTCCAGGATCAGGATTATCAAGGCCAGAGAGACCGGCAGCCGCGAGGTAATCCCGTTGATGTTCGACACCAAATCACGGAGATACTACGACGCGGGAGGAAACCCGACAAAGAGATATAGTTGGGAGGCAGCCAGAGATGGACATGGATAAGGCGATAGGCATAGCGGCGGAAGAGGCCATGCGTCATATGAAAATCGGTATTTTTGCGTTGGACGGAGGCGGAGTAGAATTGGCGAAGGGGCATTTCGAGGTGGCCTATGCGCTGTTTGCCCTAGTGTTGGAGCGGAACGATGGAGAAAATCACGTTTAACATACCATACCCGCCCACGAAGAAGGGCAAGTCGGCCTTCTGCCGCCGGTTTGGGCTGAACGCCTACTACTCCGGCAAGCACTGGGCGCAGCGGAAGAAGGACGCCGACGAGCTCCATGCGCTGACCCTGGTCGCGCTGAAACAGGCCCGTGTGAGGCGCGGGATGGTACGTGGGCCGGTCTCCATCACCTTTGCATGGGACGACGGGCTGGACATTGACAACCACGCAGCAATCGCCAAAGCCGTGGTGGACGCGCTCAAGGGATACCTGCTGCCCGACGACGATCACCGCTGGTACAGGCAGGTCATACATAGGCTTTGGGACGGGGGATGTATTCGGGTGGAGGTGACGGAGCTGTGATCACCAGAGACCCCTACGGCATCAGCGGAGCGGTGGCACCCTGGCGCAGCCTGGACGCGATGGAGCCGATCGTGGAACGCAATATTACGGAGCGGGACGCGGAGGAGGCGGCAATCTGTGGACAGTGCCCGCTGCCGGACTGTAACCCCAAAAGAGTTGGCTGCCTCCTACATACCAGAGCGAAAAAGCCAAAACCGTCCCGCGATTTGCTGGAGCGCATGGCGCTGGACGGGCATGGGCCGGAGGAGATATCCCAGGCCACCGGATACAGCATATCAACCACCGCGATGTACATGAAAGATTTTTTTAAGGCTGGGCCATGTGAACGATGCTCGTCCAAGAGCATTTGTGATGCGGCCGGCGGGACGTGCAGCAGAAAAGAGCGCTGGAAAGCAGCCAAGGAGGTGCCAAACGGTGGACGATAAGACGCGCGCCCTGCTGGGTGATCACGAGGCGGCTAAGCTATGAGGGTGTTGGTGGCCTGTGAGGAGTCGCAGGAAGTCTGCAAAGCGTTCCGGGCGCTGGGGCATGAGGCGTACAGTTGCGACATTGAGCCGTGCAGCGGGGGGCATCCGGAGTGGCATCTGAGATGTGACGCGCTGGAGTTGCTGAAAATACAGTGGGATATGATTCTGGCGTTTCCACCCTGTACATATGTGGCCGGGGTGTGACCGTTGCAAAGCAGCTGATACAGCAATCGCATGGGAGCGGTGGGGACACCAATACTGTTCTCAATGTGGTCGCCCTCTCACCCCAGAGGCGTGGGAGGAACTGAGAAAGAGACTGGAGGCGCTAAACAATGACAAAAAATGAATTTATAGCCCTAATTGGGCAAGACGTAGTTGTAGACTATCCATTTGGCCGAGAACTCCAGCGGTGGAGCATGAAAAACTTTTATATCGATGGAAATGGCGAAGTCAAACATAATCGTCTCACGCTTATTATGGATGCTTTTATTGCCAACGCAAGAAATCCCCACAAAGGGAAGCCCACGCATGGTTAAGGAGGCGCTGAAAGATGAGTGCGATTGATTCGGATGCGCTAAAGGAGTATATCAAGAAAACAGATTTAACCGCTGTTGAACGGGGTGCGCTTTTGCAGGCGATCTCTAATATGTCCACCCTCACCCCGCCGAACGAGCCGCTGACGCAGGCAGACCTTGATAGCATGGACTATGACAAGGTATGGATTGACTATGGGGACGACGGTGAGTGGGCGCTGGTGGTAAACGGTCGAATCTATTGCCTGGCAGTACTAGAGGGCGCCGGGTTCGAGGACATCTTGCGGGAGGAGCTGGGCGGTGAGACCCTGGATCGCCCCAGTGGAGATTACACCGTGTACCGCCGCCCGACGGAGGTATCGCCATGAGACACCAATACACCCGCGCAGAGCTGGAATCCATCACCCAGGAGACGGCAATCTACATTGAGGGCGCAGGGATAGCCCAGCTCCAATGGGGCGGCCTGGAGATTGCAGAAGGGTGCAGGGATGGATATCTGTACTGCAAGCACATCAAGCCGTTTAGCCTAGATCTGTACGGCCAATACTGGATGGCCTTTGATGGGCCGACGGAGAGGCAGGAGACCGCATGAAAACGATTTGTATTACTTGCAAAGCTGATTGCCATAACGCCGGGACACTCTCCCGAATTGTGGATTGCTCACAGTACAAACCGGGGCGAGTTTTGACCAACGCCGACCGCATCCGGGCCATGAGCGACGAGGAACTGGCGCATCTGCTTTGCTTTGAAGGCTGGCAAATGAGCGAGGTGCAAGAATGCTTGGAGTGGCTCCAGCAACCGGCAGAGGAGGAAACCTGATGGACATTGAGAAGCTGATTGAGCAGTTAAATGGATATTTTGAAGGGGAAAAATTGAGAAGGGGCGCGGCGCTTGACGCCGCCACCGCCCTCTCCACGCTCCAGGCCGAAAACGAGAAGCTGCGGGCCGAGCTAAAAAGCAAGGTGGATTTAGTATTTCAACAGGCGAAAGAACTTGATAGGAGGCACTTGCTATTACAAGAGCAAGAGGCCGATCTGGAGCAGGTGAAGCGGGAGAGGGATGAGTTAGAAAGGTTTTTAGGAGAACTTGAAGGGGCGGTTTATACCGGACAATATTTTCACTTACGGCCTATGATTGAAAAATGGCGCGGCCAGAAGGAGGACTGACATGGAACGGCTGACATACTGGTGTGATAATGGGCATGGTGATGGAAAATGGTTTGTAGCTATCGATGCCGAAGGAGGAGAAGATTACGGTCCGCACGTTGACCGCCTCGCAGCCTATGAGGAGACTGGCTTGGAGCCAGTGGAAATTGAACAACTTAAGGGTGAGGTTTTCGGGCTAAGGTTGGACAAGCAAGAGTTAAGTGCTCTCGGCCCCATTGACCGCCTCCGCGAACTGGCCCAGGCGGACAAGTTAATCGGGAAAACGGTGTATTACCCGTATGCAGAGAAAATCCTTGAAAAGCGCGTGAGCCATTTCATCATTTACGATGAACGACGGGCAAATCTGCCGCCAAAAGAAAGTTGGTTTTGCATCAACGATGACAAATCAGAAACTTTTGGCTTTGAGGACATCGGCAAAACCGTTTTCCTGACCCGTGAGGAAGCCGAGTCCGCACTACGGAGGGAGCAGGATGGCTGATATCCTGACGATCATAGCTGCTGTGGAGTGGATGGCGCTTGGCCTGCTTGTCCTGTGGAAGCTCAAGGGGTGGAATCGAAAGATGGAAGAGTTATACGAAGACATGAAGAAACAGTGGGAGGCCGAGCATGAGACTAGTTGATGCGGATAATGCACGAGAGTGCTTTGGTGGTGATGGGGTGACTGGAGCCGTCATGCAGCGGATGTTTGATAGCCTGCCCACCATCGACGCTGTGCCTGTGGTAAGGTGCCGGGAGTGCCAGCACTGCAAAGAAACAGTGGATTATAAAGGCCCTGGACTGTTTTGCTCAATCTGGGGTAGAGAATGGCAACGAGTACAACCAGACGATTTCTGCTCCTACGGCCAGAGAAAGGAGGCCGACCATGAGTAGCCTGATATTTATGGACGCTGAGTGCCCCAACTGCGGCGGGAGCTGCGGGAACGGAGGGCGTGGAGATATTTTCTACTGTCCCTCCTGTGGCTGGAAGGGGAAAATAAAGGGCGCCGAAAATGACATGAAATTTATCGAGGAATATATTCGGTTTTGTATGGAACGGGATAGGAGGGCCGCCCATGAAGTTTCGGAATCCTGAGACAGGGGAAGTATTTGAAACTCATTGTGACACGTGTGGGGCAGGAAGCTCTGGCTGTAAGCTGGTTTGGAAAAATGTCTCATGCGGACGACTAAAAGAAAATCCCCACGACGCCGCCCGCCTGATGGGCTACGAGGTGTTGGAGGATACATCAACTGATACATTAACTGGTCGTGGGGATGCATTAACTGAAAATGAGGATACATTAACCAAGGAGACCAACATAGACCATTTTCGTGATCTCACGAAAATGGTACGGAGGACGGCCAACATGGCCAATGCGGTGGAAGGTATGTGCTGCGACTGTGCTTACGGCGGCCCCTGCTGCGCTTGGGACGAAAACGAGGATTGCCAACACAAGAAAGAGAACGGCACTTGCTGGGTGCCATACACAAAGGGGGAGGCCAACCTGGACGAAGCCATCGAAAAGTACCTGAAAATCAAGGAGGAGGACAACAAGTGAATAAACCAAGAATTGCGCAGGTGCTGGGTGTTGAGGTAGGCGAAGAATTTAC
>QWCH01003028.1_pt1 | contig 18868 bp, 14 predicted proteins | sample 1972671 | NCBI WGS metagenome assembly QWCH01 (sample SAMN09866713, study PRJNA288562) | Human gut metagenome isolate term3_stool, whole genome shotgun sequencing... | isolation source: gut | host: Homo sapiens | place: USA: California | reverse complement strand
TTGCTACATTACCGGAAAGACACACTCTTGTTGAATGGGAGCCTTGGGTTTCAATGAAAATATATAAGGTTCCAGTTGATAATTACATGGTTTTTTATCATATTGATGATGAGCTAACTACTGTTTCCATCGTACGTATTTTTTATTCAGGAAGAAACATTGAAGAGCTCATAAAAAATGTAAATGATTAGTTGTATGATTATTATAAAAAACATTGTTGACTAAATGTTCTTAAGCTTAAAAAAAAGAGAGCTTACTTATATGCAAATTGATGCTCAAAGTTGCCTCTCTTTTTATGTACTATAAGATTTATATAATCAACTAAATTTCATATTTATGTTCTAGGTTTTGTTTTCATTATATTATCCTATGTTAGGAATTTATTATTTTGCCTGTATTGTAACTTCCTTATTTCGTTTTCAATACTATATTACTTGATTTCACCAGTTTTAAAAATTATTTTGCTTTCTCCCGACATGCCATCAAGTTTTCCGCCAATAAAAACTTCATTTGAGGATGCTTCCTTGATGCCTTCTAGATTATTAACAATGCTTGTTATATCGTTGCCCTTAAGTCCGCTAACAAACTTCTCAATTCCTTCATTATTGAATCTGTGCAAGCCTGCGTCAAGGGTATCTATACCGTTTTTCAACTTTTTAGATGCGGCAGAAAGTTTCATGGAGCCATCGTTTAAATCAAGAATACCTTTATTTAGCTCACCCATGCCTAAATTTAATTTTTGGCTTGCCATCGCTGCAGAATCAACACCATTTGTATACTGTTTAATACCTGCAACAAGCGATTCTACCTGATCAAGACTACCTTTTAGCTCAATCAACTGTTTTGGCGTTTCTTTACCTATTGCAATAGCTGCAAGCTTGCTAACGTTATCAGAAGCGTTTATTGCACCATTCTTGAAAATCACGGTGGCTTTTACATATTCGCTTGCTTCTCCTAACTTAGATTCCATACCATTTGGATTTCCACCTGCAAGCTCAAGCGCAGTCGCTGAAACTGCTACTAATTCTGTTGTAATTTGCTCGTCATTATAACCCTTGCTCTTTAGAATTTGAACAACTGTCGATTGATTTTTCTCTATAGACTTTTGCACAAAGCCTGCCCTCTTTGCAATTATTCCGGCATTTTTTATTGCATCTGCAATTTCATTCATTGAAGCTTCGGTTTTCCCACTTGCCATTAAACTATTATATGCTACAGACAACAATTGATTTTGGAGATTACTATCTGTAATTCCCTGCTTTGTAAGACTTGCTCTCAGTCTCTGTTCAGCAGTTACAATTGCCTTGTCCGATATCCCCTGGATAACCTGCACATATGTTTTGGGGGCCAAAGTAATACTATCGTCGCCTACCTTGCTTCTCATCTGTTTTGTTGCATTATCAAAAATTGACCATTCAAGTTTTGCTACTCCGTCATTTATTTGAGCACTGTTAGCACTTAGAGTCAGCAGTCCTTTGCTCAACTCATCCATTCCAGATGTAAGCTGACTACTTCCACCTTGTAATTTATTAACACCTGAAATAAATGCAGCCATACCATTGTCAAACTCCGTTGCTCCAGCTGACAACTCATCTGCGCCCTTAAGCAGTTTGTTTGATGAATCTGATAGCAAATTTAAACCATTTTTTAACTCATTCATCTTATCATTCACACTGCCTACTTCTGATGTGTTTATATCATTAAATAATCCCGAAAGTGCTATTGTATAGGTTCCCATAATTTCGAATTTATCTGTATATGCTGAAATTTCAACAAAAGATGGGATGTTCATCTTGGAACGTTCTATCCCGAGATTTTCGTTCATCGAAGGGAATGCAACTCCAAAAGCAATAGTCTGGTTTCCGTTATCAACAGCTTTCCCGCCTGATACTTTGACGTCGCTGAAGTGTGCATTGTCAAGGATCAAGCCGCTTGCCATAGTGTAAGGATGCTTGTACATTTTACCATTCGCCACTTCTTCTCTTTTTACATTATAATCAAAGCGTATTGTTATGTTTCCAGATTTGCCAGCAATTTCCTTTGCGGTTTTTCTCTGCCCATCAAGATAATATGAAACTTTCACATTTACTGGAAGCTCAGTCGTAGCCTCGCCCTTATATTGTATTTTGTTGCCATCAGCATTCCATGTCAGATTATTGCCGTCTTGAGTGAATTGCTCATCTCCGGAAGTGTTTTCAATGTTTTTCAGATTCGAAATATCCTTCAAGGTTTTTTCTTTGTTATTATTTGCAAGCTGCTCAGAAACTATAGCTTTTGTCAGTTTTCCGTCACTATCAATAATTGCATATGTGGTTTCAATTTTATCTTTACTATCCCCATTAGACTTTAGAAGCGAAGGATATGCCTTATTAATTTCTTTTTCTGCATTCTTCATATCTTTTTCTGCTTTTGAATTGGCATGGGCTAAGTTGTAGTGGCTGAAATACATAAGTCCGCCAGATATTACAAGAGCAGCACATATAATCAAACTTATAAATTTGATGCTTTGATTCTTAAATTTCATTTTATTTCCTCTCTTTCCAAGATTTATTAGCGTTATTATTGTTCAGTAACAATGTTATGTTTAACTAGTCCTGCCATACCCTTTGTCGTCCTACAAATTATTCCATCTAAAAGCATCAAGAATGAAGGTAATACAAGGATAACTGTAAGCATACTTATTATTGCGCCCCTTGCCATCAAGCTGCACATTACGCTTATGATTCCTACGTTAGAGTATATTGCAACTCCGATTGTAGCGGTAAAGAATCCAAGTGCACTTACAATAATTGAAGGAATCGATGCTGCCGCTGCCTCAATAATAGCCGTTCGCTTTTCAAGACCTTTTAGCCTCTCTGTTTTATACCTGGTGGACATCAAAATCGCATAGTCTACCGTCGAACCTAATTGGATTGTGCTGATACAAATAGGAACAATAAATGGTAATTCAAGATGCGTGTACCCAGGTATTCCAAGGTTTACTATAATTGCGAATTCAATTACAGACACTAGAATAAACGGCAAAGAAACTGATTTAAGTACGACAAGTATTATTAAGAAAACCATCGCTATTGAAATCCACGTTACTACCTTAAAATCTTTATCCGTTAGCTTAATCAAATCTTTTGTTGCTGGCCCTTCACCTATAACCTTTGATTTCGCATCGTATTTTTTCGCAATGTTTTTTACGCTGTCAATTTGATTGTTGCAATTTTGCGTCGACACCTTATATTCCGAATTAATTACAATCATTTGGTGACCTTTTGAAGCCATGGAATCTGTTATTTGGTCTGGCAGAATCTCCTTTGGGATTGCAGTCCCAACGGCCTTTTCCAAGCCTATCACATTTACGATTCCATCAAGGTTTTCAATTTCATCCACCATTGCTTTGTTTTCTCTGACTGGCATCTTCTCATCCGCAAGCACCATATATGTCGTTGAAATATTGAAATTATCATGAAGTTTCTCGTTAGCGGTCAAGAATCTCGTTTTTTCTGCAGAAAGATCATTTTGGCTGCCTGACATCATTTTTGTAAAGTCGTATACAACATTCTGATGGTTGTATCCATATATCGCTGGCACAAGCAAAACTGCAAAAACGAGAATATATATCATATACCTGCTCGTCAAACCATGCGACAATTTATGGGTATCTGGGATCAGCGCCTTATGCATTGTTTTTCTCAACAATTTTCTAAACTGCAACAACATTACAGGCAAAATAGTTATGCTCGATATCACACCCAAAATTACGCCTTTTGCCATTACAATGCCTAAGTCCTTACCCATAGTATATGTCATGAAGCAAAGTGCTAAAAATCCAGCAACCGTCGTAATCGAGCTGCCTGTAACGGATACCAAAGTGTCGTCAATGGCTTTTGCCATAGCCTCCTCATCGTCAAGTCCAGAGTCCCTTCTTTCTGTATAACTATGCCAAAGGAATATCGAGTAATCCATTGTTACGCCTAGTTGCAAAACAGCCGCAATCGCCTTTGTTATATACGATATTTCTCCGAGGAATATATTGCTCCCGAGATTGTATAATATTGCAATTCCAATACTTGCCAGGAAAATAACAGGAGCCAGATATGAATCAAGTAGCAGCATCATTGCAAGTAGCGACAAAATAACTGCAACCGCAACATACTTCGGTTCTTCCTCTTCGCAAAGATTCTTAAGATCGATTACCATCGCTGAGAGCCCTGAAACGTAAGTATCTTTATTTGAAATTTCTCTAATCTGCTCAACTGCCTCCAATGTTTTTTCGTCAGATGTCGATGTATCAAAGAAAACGCCAAGCAAGGTAGCATTTTTATTATTTAACTTACTTGCAACTTTTTCAGGAAGCATCTCGGTCGGCATATCTGGATTAATCACGTCTTGAAGATTAACTATTTGAGTAACATGATCGACTTCCTTGATATCATTTTTAAGTTTTGTGACTTGACCACTCTTCATGTTCTCAAGCACAATAATTGAAAATCCTCCCTTATTAAAATCATCCATAAGAATGTTTTGCCCCTTAACGGTGTCCATATCTTTAGGAAGATAAGTTAACATATCATAATTAATTTTAGTTGCCCTGTATCCCATAAACGCTGGAATCAATAGTACTAGAGCCAAAATCAATACAATTCGCCTATGCTTGACTATTTTGTCACCAATTTTCATAGACTAACCTCCTCTTCTAAAATTGACTATTAGTCATAAATTGCAAAAACTAATATACCACTATAATGACTATTAGTCAACTTTTTTCTTAAAAAGTTCACATAAATTTTTTAATTATTGATATTTCAATGTTTTAAAGAATAGTTTTGCATCATTTCCCATTGACTATTAGTCATTTATTCTGATATAATGAGATTGTATATTCAACAAAACAGTTTTTTCGCGTGCAAAATATGTTCTTTAAATTTTTATTTGAAGCATTAATGAAATGGGATATGAATTAAAATGAAAAAGATTAAAATTAATAAAATTGATTTGAATAAAGAAAAGAAAAAAAATGATTTGCTATCTTCAGCTTATGAGCTTTTCACTACCGTAGGTGTTGAAAATACAACTATTACTCAGATTGCTAGGAAAGCAAATGTAGGAAAAGGTACTTTTTATCTTTATTTTCAAGATAAATATGATATTAGAAATGCCTTAATTAGCATCAAAACTAATGAAATTTTTCAAGAAGCTATGAAAAGCCTTAACGATTATTGCAGTCATACATCGGGAAAACTTTCAGTCAGCGATAAGTTCATTTATATTACCGACTATATAATCACAAAATTATCAAAGAATATTGCACTGTTAAAATATATTTCTAAGAACTTGAGTTGGGGGCTTTACTCCACACCTGCTTTCCAATCAGATGAAAAAGAAGAATTGATTGATTTTAAGACTTTCACTATATCTATGCTCGAAAAAGACGGTGTTTCACTTAAAAATTTTGATATGACAATTTTCACAATCGTAGAACTTATAAATTCTACATGTTATAACGTAATCTTGAACGGCGACCCTATAACCTTTAGCGATTACAAGCCTTACCTATTCAGATGTATAAGACTTATTATAAATGACAGTATCGCATGATCTATATTATTTTAAAAAGTATTGTCTAAAGGCATATTACTTGTTATAATTCCTATGTGCAATATTTCCGGGTACCCATTGAAGCTTTATAGCACAATAGGGAGTCTACATGGATTATTGTAGTAAATATCAACTATCCTATTTTCGAGTGATTCTCGAAACTCATCGCTGTATCCTTTAAAGGAACGGCAGAAGGAGGAAAAATGAACAACAAATTATCAAATTCTAAGTATCTGGCACAACTTGCACTTCTGATAGCAATAGAAATCGTGATGAAGCTTGTAGGTCTTGGCAGCGTACCAGTCGGTCCACTTTACATGTCTTTTCTCACATTGCCTATAGCAATCGGAGCAATCCTAATGGGGCCAATGGCTGGTGGTATACTCGGAGGAGTATTCGGTCTTGTAAGCTTTAAGGACGCGATATCAGGTGTATCTGTTATGACTGGTACTTTTTTTCAATTCGCACCAATTAAGACCTTCATCCTATGCGTGGTGATGCGAATAATTATGGGAATATGCGTAGGCTTAATTTTTAGAGCGCTTCACAAGTCACTAAAGGGCAACACTATTTCATATGCTATTGCATCATTGAGTGCTCCTGTTTTGAACACCCTATTCTTCATGGGCTTCATAGTCTTAGCCTTTTATAACACAGAGTATATTCAAAATCTTACCCATACACTCAGGGTTAGTAACCCTTTGTCATTTGTAGTCGTATTAGTAGGCATTCAGGGGCTTACTGAAGCTGCAGTATGTTGTGCGCTCGGGACAATTATTAGCAAAGCACTGTCTAAAGCATTAGGAAATAGTATCAAGGCCTAATCAGATATCAAATATTAAAAATTTAAAATAGCCTCTCAAAGGTAGTTATTCAAACATATATTGTCATAATTCAAAAGTCATAGTTTGTAAATATAGACAAAATGCTACTAGAGGCTATTTTTTTATAGATTTTATTTTAAATCACCCTATCTATTTTCATGAATTCTCTCAATTCATTTTCCATCTCAATTCGGTGATGTGCCGCATAGTTGCCTGGGAAACCCCCTGTGTGTATCATAACCACATCTGAATTTTTCTCAATTTCTCCACGATTAATCATATCAAGAATTCCATAGAACGTTTTACCAGTGTAGCATGGATCAAGGAAAATTCCCTCCTTGCGTGCCATTAGGTAAATTGCTTCTCTTACCTCATGAACAGCGTTATTATATGCACCAAAAATATAATTTTCATTAATCTCCATCTGTGAAGCCCTTGGTGGAACATCTATATTAAAACCTAAAGTCCCCATATAAGTCTTGTAAATCTCTCCAAATAGTTTCTCTGCATATTCAGCAGCCGTGCCATGTCTAGGCAATACTGAAATGCCGATAAGATCAAATGAAAGTCTTCTGTTCAGACGCGCGAATTCTAAACCTAGGTATGTCCCCAAACTGCCTGCCGTAACAAATACGTGAGGTCTCATTAAACCAATGGCTCTAAGTTGTTCTGCAAGTTCAATGCCGCAGTCATAGTATCCCAATGCACCAAGAGCATCTGATCCGCCAAGAGGAATAAAATACACTTTTTCGACCGCAGACTCAAGTTCATTCTTCACAATTTCAACAGCTTCAGATAATTTGAACATAGGCTTAAAATACACACTGCACCCCAAGAACCCATCCAAAAGTAAATTCGCAGATGTTTCTCCCGGATAATCATCAGTAGTTACAATAGCTGATTTAAAGCCATATTTTGCAGCAACCGCCGCCGTCAATCTCCCATGATTAGTCTGCGCACCACCAACAGTAAGCAAAGTAGTTGCGTTTTGCCTCTGCGCCTCAGCAACAAAATATTCAAGTTTTCTAAGCTTATTACCTCCGCCGCCAATAGATGTCATGTCATCACGTTTCAAATAGAAATTAACTCCCAATTCCTTAGACAAATTGTCCAACCTCTCAAGTGGTGTTGGAAGTTGTAAAAAAGAAATTTTATCTTTACCGAAGGTCATAACACACCTCTTTCTTTTTATTATAGTCCTTCAATTATCTCAAAAGCTCACTTGCTTTTGTACATAGGCATACGCCTAATGTGTTATGACAGCATTATAGAATAAAAATGCAAAAAGTTCTACAGAAAACTGATATTTTATAATTATATTTAAAGTAACACTTTTGTTAACACCCTTGATATCATATAACATCATAGAATAGCATATTTTACAAATTATTATCTTCCTTATTTAAGTAACAAAAAGCCCTGAAAGTCTGTATTTTACAGCATTTCAAGGCTTTATTTAGTGGTTGCAGGGGAAGGATTTGAACCTACGACCTCCGGGTTATGAGCCCGACGAGCTACCAACTGCTCTACCCTGCGACGTTATTTAAAATTAGTGTTATGTGCTTAAATGTGGTTCATCATTCTTCCAAGTCTCTTCTCACCTTTTATATGGTGCCGGAGACCGGGATCGAACCGGTACGGTCAATTAAGACCACAGGATTTTAAGTCCTGGGCGTCTGCCAGTTCCGCCACTCCGGCTTTTAAAAAAATGGCTCCGAGGGTGGGGCTCGAACCCACAGCCTACCGGTTAACAGCCGGTTGCTCCACCATTGAGCTACCTCGGAATACGCATCACATTTCAGCGACAATGGAAATTATACAACATTTTACCTACCATTGTCAAGGAAAAAGCATAAATACTAACTATATTTTTTAAATTTTTTCAAATTTAAAACTCTGAAATCAATTCAATCATATCACTTGATGATGAAATATTATTGATTCTTCGTCGGAATTCATTGCTACCTGCAAGTCCCTTCGTATACCAAGCAAGGTGTTTCTTCATCTCATTAGTTGCTATTCGCTCGCCCTTGTAATCGACAAGAAGTTTTGTGTGGTAAACCATCATATTTTTTATTTCATCCCTGCCCGGTCGAGCTGGCACGTTATCTCCATTCCACCATGCATTAAGTTCCCTGAATATCCAAGGATTACCGAGTGCGCCCCTTGCAATCATCACAAAATCTACACCAGTTTCCTCAAACATTCTCTTACAATTCTCCACGCTGAAAACATCACCATTACCGATAACCGGAATACTAACTGCTTCTTTGACCTCTGCGATTCTCTTATAATCTGCAGCACCTAAGTAATAGGCTTCTCTCGTCCTGCCGTGCACACATATCGCATCCGCTCCACCTTCTTCAAGAGCCAAAGCAACCTCTACGCAGTTTATGCTTCCCTCGTCCACACCCGTTCTTATCTTCGCCGTCACAGGTTTTGAAGTCCTTGATTTCATCGCCGAAATAATTTTCTCGCAGAGCATCGGCTGCTTTAAAAGAGCTGACCCATCCCCATTTTTAAATACCTTAGGAACTGGACAGCCCATGTTTACATCTATTAGAACATTCTCTTTTGTGTCAAGCATTTCAGCAACCTCTGCCATAATATCTGGATCACTGCCAAAAATTTGAAAGGCAACGTCGCCAAAATTTGATTTTTGACTATCATCCGTGCACAAAATATCCAAAAGCTGGGCACTCTTTTTGTCCCCATAATGCATACCCTTCGCAGAAACCATCTCGGAATATACAAGTCCTGCACCCATTTCAGAATAAATTAAGCGCGTCGGCGCGTCCGTAACCCCCGCAAGTGGTGCCATAAAGAAAGGATTTTGTGGCCTAAAACTACCTATTTGGGGCAATCTTTCGATTCTTGTACTGATTTTTGTTTTTGTCATATATTAACCGTAATCCTTCTAGCGTCAACATTCTTTCAATCGTGTCAATACATCCTACACCTGCCCTGATCATGCTAGCAAGTCCACCAGTTGCAATAACTTTTGGCTCTGGAGCTTCAGGATCATACTCGGCAAGCTCTTTTTTCATCATATCGACAACATATTCTACCATCCCCATATGACTGTACAAAAGACCTGCCTGCATGCTTTGAATAGTATTCCTACATATCGCATGATTAGGGTTTTCAAGTTCAACCTTAGGTAACTTGGAAGTCTTTTCAAACAGCGATTCTGCGGAAATTTTAATTCCTGGAGCAATCGTACCTCCAAGATATTCTGCATGTCTAGAGATTGCACAAAATGTCGTTGCGGTTCCAAAGTCAATCACAATTACAGGCCCGCCATATTTTTCATATGCAGCAACAGCATTTACAATCCTGTCAGCACCTACCTGTTTAGGATTATCATATTTTATTTTAAGCCCTGTCTTCACGCCAGATGCTACTACAATTGAATTAATCCCAAAGTATCTTTGAGAGAGATGCTGGATAGTGAAAAGCACTGAAGGAACAACAGTAGATATTATAATATCATCAATATCCTGCATTCTTAATCCCTCATATTCAAACAGCTGGCTGACTATCATACCATACTCATCGGTACTTTTCTGGGCGTCTGTTTTGATTCTCCAACTTGTAAGCAATTCTCCATCTTTGAACACTCCAAGCACAATGTTTGTATTACCAATATCAAAAGCTAATAACATCTACGTCTATCCTTCCGCAATTTCAAGTCTCTTTAAAGCAAGTGCTATCGTCAGTGCAGGTATAACCCTGTTTCCTGTAATTTCAGCACCTAGAACTTCATTTATTCTCTTTAATCTATATTGTACAGTATTAGTGTGAATGCCCATAAATTTTGCTGTCATCGAGCTATTAAGCCCTGCATCAAGCACAAATGTCTCCAGCGTATCCATGAGCTGTTTTGCTTTGTTGCTGCCGAGTTCCCTGTTGAATGGATCGAGGAGATTCATGAAAGTCTCCTTTAGATTGCCATTTTGCATTCTGATGCTTGTGCAGTTGCTCACGAGAGTCATGTCGTACTTTGTGAAAACCCTCTTATATGGGAAAACATACTCTACAAACATCCAATTTTCATTAATCAATCGATAACCTGATACCGCTCCCTCTATGCCTTCAATTCCAGTGGAGTGAAAAATTCTTACAGCCTTTGAGCCCTCTTTCATTTTAGAATATAAATCTAGACATAGCGCTTTGTATGAGTTATTTTCTTCGTCTATGTCTAAGTCATCACCCTTTAGTATTACGCCGTATATTTCTCCATCTGAGGCAATTCTCAAAATTTCAAAACCATGCCTTGATTCCATTTCATACATAAGTTGGTTTGCATGTGCAAGATCAATACCCTTGCATTGGAAAACGCTAATAATACTCTTATCGTCAATTTCAAGTTCGTTTCTAAGCGAGGACGCAAGACTCAAATTACCCCTCATAAGGGCTTTTATAAGATCTGCTTTCGCATCTCTTTCTGGAGTAAACTTCCACATCCCCATTGCAATTTCAATAATCTCAGCGAGTTTAGTAATCTCACCTGCGGAGTAATTATCATCATTATCTACAATGAATATAAAATGTTTCTGCCCGTCTATAGAAATCGGTCCCCAGTATGTGAGGACCCCATTTACATTAATAAAGGTGTAAATTCCCGATTTTTCAACATCTCTTTCCTTGCCAAGTTTAATTGCTTCCTCAATAGTAGTCTGATGGCGCGTTTCGACTGTCAAAATTGGATTGAAATCCTTGCTCAGCAAAATGACCTGAAAGTCATTGCTTATCGCTGCTTCTTTCAGTGCAGTCTGAAAGTTAGAATATTTTTCAAAGTTTAGAAGATGGAATATGGTCTTTGTAATTAAATCATTCCTAAAATTATCACCATACAAAAGCTTATCCATAACGCCCTCTATGACATCAGAATACCTTATATCTTCTCCATTGTCATCCTTAACACAAAGCAGTGGCATGTCAAGTTCTCTCGCAACCTCAACTGTTTTGTCCTTCAGAAATAGATCACCGTTTCTCCAGAAAACAGCAATGCCCGCAATTTTTGCCGCTGCAAGCGCTCTTACAACTTTAATTTGGAGTTCCTCATCCATTGGATCTCCGTCATTTCCCTGAAACGATGTAAGCACAAGCTGGTTGGGCTTTCCATTTTCAGCAAGAATGCTATCGAGTGTTGTTCCATCCATCACGGAAACACTTGTAACTCTTCTATATCCCTGTGAAGACCCAGAGAGGACCTGAGATTTACTGAGAGAGTTTATTTCAAGGCAATCGTCTATTGTAACCTTCATTTTATTCCTCCTCAGAATCCTCAAAGTCTCGAGAATCTTTTGTTTCTATGTCTCCGGTTTCTATGCCAGCATCTATATTTGTCTGACCTTCATTTTTATCATGATCTTCGACATTCATATTTTTTTCTTCGTCGTTTTTCGGCTTATCTTCATTATTATCATCTGTATTTTCGCGAATGATGACAACTTTGTTTTTAGTGCCAAGATGAGGATTACCAGGTATTCTTCCTGCAACTGCAACTACCTTAGACTTATCATTTGGGAACAATTCTTTAGTTTTTGACTTGGCCTCAGCAATCATTCTATCTCTTTCAGCAGCATCTCTAGCATTTTCTTCCTTAATGAGTTTTTCCTCTTCCATGATCTGCTCAGCCAAGGCTTCTGCATCGATTTCATCATTGTAAAGTGCTTCAAACTGCTTACCGTCAATTGTCTCAACCTTTAGCAAAGCTTCAGCTACCCTAACGAGCTTATCCATATTTTCTTCGAGAATCCTCTTCGTTTCATCAAAGGCTTTTTCGATAATTCTCCTGACTTCTTCATCGATCTCGGAAGCTGTCGTTTCTGAATGATTTTGTCTTGTTGAGAAATCCTTGCCTAAGAAGACTTCATCTGAACCACTGTAATTTACAGGGCCAAGCTTTTCGCTGAATCCGTATTTTGTTACCATATCTCTGGCAATGTCCGTTGCACGCTGAATATCGTTTGATGCACCTGTGCTTATATCTTCCAAAGTCAAATGCTCAGCAACTCGACCGCCAAGAAGGTGGAGAATATCGTTGAACATACCCTTCCTAGTCTTGAAGAATCGCTCATCCTTAGGCAGTGACATAGTAAATCCGCCAGCCATTCCTCTAGGTACAATGGTCACCTGATGCACAGGATCTGAATCCGGAATATACCTCATGACTATTGCATGACCAGCTTCGTGATAAGCAGTCAGACGTCTTTCAGCCTCGGAAATTACCCTGCTCTTCTTTGCAGGACCAGCAATAACCTTAGTCGTTGCTTCTTCTATATCATTCATCCTTATCCTCGTGCCATTTCTTCTGGCAGCAAGCAAGGCTGCTTCATTCAGTAGGTTTTCAATGTCTGCTGGTGTGAATCCTGGGGTTCTTCTTGCTAAAATGCTAGGTGAAACCTGTTCATCCATTGGTTTATTCTTTGAATGAACCTTAATTATCTCTTCTCTTCCCTTTACGTCAGGAATACCTATCACGATTTGTCTATCAAATCTGCCTGGTCTCAAAATAGCTGGATCCAAAACATCAGGCCTATTAGTTGCAGCCATTATTATGACTCCAGAATTTTCTCCAAATCCGTCCATTTCAACAAGCAACTGGTTTAAAGTCTGTTCTCTTTCATCATTACCTCCACCAAGACCAGCTCCTCTTTTTCTACCAACTGCGTCTATCTCATCAATGAACACAATACAAGGAGAATTTTTCTTAGCCTGATCGAACAAATCTCTAACCCTTGAAGCACCGACGCCTACGAACATCTCAACAAAATCGGATCCACTGATTGTAAAGAATGGCACTCCAGCTTCACCTGCTGTTGCTCTCGACACATAGGTTTTACCTGTTCCCGGTGGTCCCACAAGCAAGATTCCCTTAGGAATACGTGCTCCCAAATGTTGGTATTTAAATGGATCCTTAAGGAAGTCAACAACCTCCAAAAGTTCCTCTTTTTCTTCATGTAGTCCTGCAACGTCATCAAAGGTAATTTTCTTGCCATCACCCTTATACATCTTGGCCTTGCTCTTACCAAAATTAAACGCTTTGCCCTGTCCACCCTTAGACATCATAATAAATAGAAACACGGCAATTCCAACCATCACAAGAGTTGGAAGAAAGTTCACAAATCCTTCCATCACTGAAGGCGGCTTTGTCGTAAATTCCTTGATTTTTCCGTCTTTCAACTGTGGGAAAACATAATTTTCTTCAAGCCAAGCTATCTCATTTAAATATGGCGCATACGCAACCACATATTTTTTCTTTTGTCCTTTGCCGTTATCCCCTAGGATTGAGTTCAGAGACTTTTCAATTGCCTCCTTTTGTTTATCAGGGTCGTTGCTATTGCTTGATTTCTTGATTTCATCTCGCTCTTTTTTCTTCTTTTTCTCTGCTGCTTCTGCCTGTTTTCTCTCTTTGGCAGTCATTATCTGAGCACGAATTTTTCTCTCAGAAATATCAATTTTAACAACTTCACCTTTTTCTAGATATTTAATCATCGTCGAAAAAGGAACCTGTTTTTCAGTATAATTATTCCCCTTAAAATACGATGCCATCCCAAGGATTATTGCACATATTATCAGATATACAACTAAATTCTTACCGAATTTCTTCAAATTATAGTCCTCCTAACTTGCTGCAAACAGCCCTAATATGATATCACATTTACCTTAAAATCTCAATATAAAAGCAATATCTATTATCTCCTAATCCCTGAAAATATCAATACGAAACCAGCCAGTGTTACCAAGTTCACCGCAATTTTTCGCCTTAAGATTTTCAATTTGAAAATCACCCGACAATCTCCCATTAGAACGTCCCGTCAGATCTCCAATCCAGATTATTTCTGAACCAACGGAAAGGAGTGGTATTCGGTTCCTCAAAATTCTCGGAATCTTATCGTCTACAAAGATATTCTTAATTTTCTTTCTTCCGCCGTCCTTTAAAATCATATAATCCCCCGGCTGTCGATAGCGCAAAACAGGTTTCTTCGACTTGCCATATTTTTGCTCAAACACTTCCTTCGAAAGGAAGACAATAAAGTGCAAATACTTATTTTCAAATTGCCAGTGAATATTTTGAGTATATTCATCAGAATTAGCAACTTTATCAGAATTAGCGACTTTCACATGACCTTTTTCAGCAATATTCTCAGGTAATTTATTTGCCGTTGAAATGTACATCTCAAACAAGTTTTTCTTTGAGAAAATCTCATCTGAAAAAATACCAATTTCCCCATATATTCTGCATGCCTTAAACCCATAGGGCAGATCAATTCCAGTTGATGGATTCTCAGACTTTAGAAGTGCGACAAGTGCTTCCAGATGTTTATAACTTATATTTTCAAAAAGACCCATTCGCTTTATTATTTGAGAAAACGCCCTCTTCTGTATTACAACGTGATAAGGTCTTAGTTCATCTATAGAAACCATCGTTATAGATTGCGTTAAAATTATTTTGTTTTCACGTTTCAATTTTTCTATGCATTGGTGAGCTTTGATCTCAAGAAATTCGTACTGCTCATCCGCTATTTCTCCGAGCCTTACAACGGCCTCTTTAATAGCCGGATTGATGCTCTCCATTGCAGGTATTATATCAAGTCTGATCTTATTTCTCGCGTATATTGGAAGCTCGTTTGTTTTGTCCTCACAGTATGGCAATCCCTCTGATTGCAAAGCTTCTAGTATGTCGCGTTTAGAAATATCCAGTAGCGGTCTTATAATCTCATATCCCTGTGATGTGATTTCATACTTCTGCATGGCCCTAAGTCCCGTTACGCCAGTACCTCTTATTATCCTGAATAGAATGGTCTCCGCCTGGTCATCCATATTGTGTGCTACCAAGATTGACGGAAATTTACCAGTCTCTTTATATACTTTGTCCGTTTCCTCATAAAAAGCCTGATATCTGATTTTTCGCCCGGTTTCTTCCGTAGAAATCTTAAGCACCTTTGCAAGCGACGCAACGTCCATAGAAACCACTGTCAGCGGGCAATCATTTTTTCTACAAATTTCTCTCACAAAATCTTCGTCAGCATTGCTTTCCACCCCACGAAGTCCGTGATTGACATGAACACAGTTGATCGTGATACCAAGTTTGTCCTTCATCTGATTTAAAGCATAAAAAAGACACGCTGAATCAGGCCCCCCTGACAAAGCGAGAACTACCTGGTCTCCCTCATTAATGAAATTCAAGCCTTCAATATGTTCTCTAATTTCGTTCAAAGTCATATTGGAATTATACCACAAATTGCGCATACTTCACATGAAAAGTCATATTTTTAATCATTTTTTGTTATCTGCAACAAAATACCGGTCAAATGCAGCATTTCGCTGCAGTTGTACCGGCTCAAGTTTCAAATTATTTACCTTTCGTAACGGCTATTTCTTGATTAGTTTATCAAGTTCTTCAATCGTCCTCGGTGTATCTTCAACCTTTTCGATAACACCTTTTTCAACCAATCTATCATAGAAATCCAAAATCATAGGTTTCTCAAGATTAGCTTTTTTCAGGACTTCAACATTATGGAATACAGCCCTTGGTTTATCATGCATGATTACCTTACCAGCATCGATGACTACAACCTCATCTGCCCAGCCGTAAGCGTAATTTACATCATGAGTAGATACAAGAACGGTAATCCCCTCCTCAACCATCATTTCTATTATATTATTAACTATATATGTATGTTTAGGATCAAGCGATGATGCCGGCTCATCTAGAATTACGATTTTTGGCATCATAACCAAAACATCCGCAATCGAAACCTGTTTCTTCTGACCACCTGACAAAGCGTGAGTTGCCTTATGTACGAAAGGACCTATCAGAAGCCTGTCAACAACCTTATTCACAGCCTCCTCCGCTTCTTCAGCACTCATACCCATATTCATCGCACCAAAAGAGATTTCCTGCTTTACACTGGCAGAAAATAGTTGATTGTCCGGATCCTGAAAAACAATTCCAACCTTCGATCTCAGTTCCAGAAGCGACTTCTTGTCATAGGTAACTTCTTTTCCATCTACCTCAAGCCTACCCTTTATTAACTTGTGTATGCCATTTAGTGTCAAGAAAAACGTCGACTTTCCTGCGCCGTTTGCACCTAGGAAGGCTATTTTTTTGCCTCTCTCTAGTTCGAGTGAAAATCCGTCAAGTGAATATGTCTGCTCATCATCATATGAAAAATAAAGGTTTTCAGCCTTCACAATTATATCTTTCTTTTTATCTTCCTGCATATTGCTACCTCTAATAGACGTTAAATGTAGATTATTCCACACACTTTAATCCATATTGTTACAGCGAGCATCACAGCCCCAAGAAGCCCGATCATTAACATAGTTTTACTATTTTGTTCATAATGTTCTTCAATCATTCTCAGTTCACCGTCGTATCCACGTGCCTCCATAGCATCAAATAAATTTCCTGATCGCTTGAGTGAGTTAATGAAGAGGGCTGATAGCATCCCAGCAAATGATTTGATTGATGTCCTATAATTCTTATAACCAAGTCTTGATTTCTGAGATGTCGTGATGTTCATTGCAACGTTTAAGAGTATAAATATAAATCTGTAAATTAGCATCATAAGTTCAACAAAGATTTTTGGCAGTTTCCATTTTTTAAGAACAGAAATTATATCTGGCATCGTTGTATTGAGCGACAGAAAATAAAGGCTCGAAACTGAAGCCATTGCTGTCATTATCAGTTGAAAACCCTTCCACATTCCTATTTTGCTTCCCGTTAGAAAATAACTGCCGATAGGAATAGCATAAAGATCTAGCGTGGTCTTTGATATATTTACAAATAGTGCAATTGTACCGAAAATTAAAAATGATAGCGGCCAAGTTAGCAAGACGCGGTATCGCTTCCCGTTTAGGCCTCCCTTAAACACATTCAAATAATAGTTAAGCGACAAAATAACAATGGCCATAACAACTGATCTACTGGCGATCAAAAGAACCAGTGTCAAAAGACAGTACAAAACTTTTTCGGTAGGATTAACATATCTAAGTTTGGAATAATAGCACAGTTTATCTATAATAAGCATATTTTCCCCTTAAAAAATATGTCGGCCGGGTAACCCAGCCGACATAGATATACCTTCAGTGCATATTATAAAATATCACATACACTTATTCGAAAGAAATTTAGTCTTCGTCAGCGTCTTCAGGGATGCCATATTTTTTCCTGTCCTTAGCACGCTGTGTAAGTCTTCCCATAATAAATGCGACAACTCCTACACCAATACCTGTCTGTACGCAGAAAATCAGTGATTCAACTTCGCCAGGAAGCTCTCCACCAAGCATCTTTTCTAGTATTGGCTCAGCCCATGGCTGATATTCGTAATTTTCATCTGTTATCCCCTTTTGTTCCTTAACTATTTCGCTGATTGCACCGCTTCCTGCATCATCAGATCCGCCAAATTCAGCATCCTTAAGTGCAAATAGAGGAACTATTGCAAGAAGTACGCAGATGATAATCAATAAAACAGCAACTTTTGAACTACCCTTCTTATTCATCATCCACCTCCTATTTCTGTGGTGCAAGACCGATAGCTCTCATCTCAGGTTTAGCATAGTTCATAAGAGCCATATATACAAGTGCGGACAAAATACCTTCAATGATAGCAAGAGGTACCTGAGTTGCTGCAAAGATTCCTAGGAATTTAGCAACAGAAGCCATAACTCCGCCTGTCTCTGAAGGATATGCAAATGCAAGCTGGAAGCTTGTGATGCAATATGTGAACAGATCGCCAAGAGCTGTTGCAAGGAAGATTGCAAAAGGCTTGTTTATGTTAGTGCCCTTTAGTCCCTTCCAAATAACCCATGTTAGGATCGGTCCACCGATAGCCATTGAGAATGTGTTTGCACCTAGAGTTGTAAGACCACCATGTGCAAGTAGGATTGCCTGGAATAACAAAACAATGATTCCGAGTACGCTTGTTGCTGCTGGTCCAAAGAGTACAGCTCCAAGACCTGTTCCTGTCATATGAGAACAGCTTCCTGTAACTGAAGGAATCTTTAGTGATGAAAGCACAAATACAAATGCTCCTGCCATCGCGATAAGAACCATAGTTCTTCTGTTTTCCTCTGTTAGTTTTTTAATTTTAATAATACCTGCTACTACGAATGGAACCGAAATAGCTCCCCAAATCAAGCAGTGCGTAAGTGGCAAATAGCCTTCCATGATGTGCATGCCGTGGGACACAGGTACAACACCGAAAACTAGTGCAAAAGCACAGCTCAAAGAAAGGAGAATTTTTTCTCTTTTAGTCATAATGACCTCCTTTGATAAAAATAAAAACACTTAAAATACTTTAGGAATTATGATATCGGAACAGAATTCGAGCCAAGCATTCAAATCGGTGCCACCCGTAAAACGGGTGGTTCGAACTGGGGCTATAAGCCCCTCTAACTGACCCGCGCCTAAAGACGCGGGCTTTTACTTTGTTCAAGCC
>QWCH01003321.1_pt1 | contig 18873 bp, 17 predicted proteins | sample 1972671 | NCBI WGS metagenome assembly QWCH01 (sample SAMN09866713, study PRJNA288562) | Human gut metagenome isolate term3_stool, whole genome shotgun sequencing... | isolation source: gut | host: Homo sapiens | place: USA: California | reverse complement strand
TTTACCAGACCGGCAGCAGCTTTCATCATTGTGCTTTTTCCGCTGCCGTTGGGACCGACCAGTGCATAGACATGACCGGACTGGAAAGAGATGCTCAGATCATTGAGAGCCTTTTTCCCGCCGTAAACTTTTGTAACATGTTCAAATTTCAGCATGATGTGCCTTCTTTCTCCTGTTGCTGTGCCTGTGCTTCCAGCAAGTGTATGATTTCTTCTTTGGAAAAATGATAAGTTGCCATCTGGGCGAGAAATTGTGCACTTAGTTTCTCGCCGATCTCCTGCCGCAGCTGCTCCGGCATTTCCGGATTTTCCATGAGGAACGTGCCGATGCCGCGTTTGGTATAGGAGATGCCCTCTGCCTCCAGCTGGCGATAGATTCGCTGTACCGTATTGGGGTTTACTTGGTAGGCAAGAGCAAGTTCTGCATTGGACGGCAGTTTATCGCCTGCCTTTAATTCGCCGATGACAATGCGACGCTTGATGTCTTCAGCGATTTGCAGATAAATGGGGTAGTTTGCCTGAAAGTTCATTTGCCTGCTCCTTTCCAATTGACTGGGTGACTAGTTCACTAGCTATATAGTACACTATATCCGTGGATTTGTCAAGAGGTTTTTGAAAAAAGTCTGTATTTGCCGGAAATTGCGTAAAAAAACAGCTGTTGCCGCCTGAAAGAACAGACAATAACAGCTGTAAATTACTCTATGTGATATACGTTGTACAGGGCAGTCTTAGGGAAACACTGCATAAAGCCAGCCTGACGGCTTTGCACGCAATCTGCCAAAAAATCTGACTACGCATCTTACGCACAAGCTTTATTCAGTGTTTCCTTAGTCGTGCCGCTGTTCCTGATTGGCAAAGGTTTCACAGAATCTTGCTGCAAATGCCGGCTCCTCATGATTGGCAAACAGGTGAGCCGTATCACCGAAAGCATTCATGCGAAACAGTGCCACACCCTTTCGCCGTTCCTCGGTAATCAGAGAAGTAACAGAAGTTGGAGCCGCACAGAAGCCATGCCACAAGATCATAGGGGAAATCCCCAGCAGATGACTTAACATGACGCATGTAACGCCGAAGTGGCAGAAAAACGCCAATGTATCCTCATTGGGAGATACAGCATCATAATAATTGCCGTTCCGGACATATCCGTGCTTTGCCAGTACTTCGTCCAGCCCATTCCAGACACGATTCGCCTCATCGATCACATGTCCTTCCAGCATTGGCAAAGTTTCTGCCCAGCGGATATTGTCATAATATTTCGGCTCTGCGGTCCAGTCAGCAGGAAGCTGATCCCACGGAATACGAGGTTCTCCCGTGTGGAAATCCGGAATCGGTGCATGGAATTCCCGCAGCCACGCCAATTCTTCTGCTTCCCGCCCCATTTTTTTCAGTGTGCAGGAAGCCGTGTCTTTGGCACGCCCCAACGGAGAAACATAAAACGATTGAATTTTCAGTTCTGCCATACGCTGTGCCAGCAGTTCTGCTTCGTGCCAGCCTTTTTCCGTCAAAGAATCTTTTTCATAATCCGGATCACCATGACGAATCAATAAAATTTTCATCAGAAACCTCCTTTTATGGCAATACCGCACAAAGATTGTGCGACAGATGCGTCGTCAAATTTTTCGTCAGATGAAACAAAAAGCGGAGTGCAAATTTTTCGTCAGATGAAACAAAAAGCGGAGTGAATACTTGATGTATTCACGAGCATTTTTGTGAAATATGACGAGAAATTTGCAAGCAGATGGCGTACAAAGTCGCCAGACGCTCTTTGTGCGGTATTGCCTTATGTGCTGTGGTTCATGATTATAGAATGACAACTGCCTGATAGCCCATTTGTGCATATCGTGCTTCCACCACGCTGCGTTTATAGGCAACCAGTCCCTTGCTCTGGTACGGATCATTCATGTAGTAATATTCCGCATCATAGCCTACCAGCACCAGACAATGCTCATGCCGTTTCCAAGTGAACAATTGACCCGTTTCCGGAATGACCCACTGTCTGCCGTTGTCCACATTTACCATGTTAATTGAAGCCCAAACCGCCACTGGAATACCATTGTCAATATAATCCGTCAGCAGGGACGTGAAAGCAGTACCAGTCAGATTCTTTGCAGTCTTGCCGTTTCCAAGAATCTTGTTCATGGCTTTTGTAAGCACCGGAGCATAGCAGCCAAACCCGCTGGAAGAACGCGGATCTCCCACAAACTTGCTGTTGGGGTCTGGTCCGTACTGTATACCGTTTTTCCATGTAAAGCCGCCCTTATCCAGATACTTATCCACAAAATCGGCAACGCTGACGTTGTAGCCGGCGTTTTGCAACAGCATGACAGCACTGGCACTTTCACAGCCGGTAGGGAATCCACTCTGGCTGATATATTTTACTGACAACTGCCGCTTTGTGATAACGCCGTTGCTATCAGTGGTAATACCATTTACTGTTTTACTGCATTGCAGAATGCCGGTATCGTCCGCAAAAAGGTAAGACTTTCCGTCAATCACCGTGACACCATGAGCCGGAATGCCATCTTTCTGAAAATAATATCTGTTCTTATCAATGTCCAGCCAGCCGATTGCCATGGAACCGTCTGCCTGAAAATAATAGCTGAAACCATTGGCAGCTTTTTGCCAGCCGATGACCGCAGAACCGTCTGTCCGGAAACAATATCGTTTGCCGTCAATTGTCTGCCAGCCAGTGCAAAGCTGGGCATCTGCTCCGAAATAGTACAGCTTGCCATTTTCTTTCAGCCAGCCAGTCTTTGCAGCACCGTCTTCCTGAAAATAATAGGTGGCACCACTAATGCTTTGCCAACCAGTGACCATAGAACCATTTTTTTCGTCAAAATAATATGTCTGGTTGTTCTGATAGAACCAGCCTCTGTGGAATGCACCGTTATTGTAATAATAGCGAGTCGTGCCATCCGGCATCTTCTGCATGCCCTCTTGAATAGCACCGTTTTCTTCCGAGAACGGATAATATTCTCCGTCTACCTGCTCCAGACCAGTATATTTTCCCTTTTCTTCGGAAATATAATAATTCCGGTTGTTCCAGTTGATCCAGCCGAACGTGATCGCACCGGTTTCCGGATCGTAAAAATACCGCTTACCGTCAACTGTCTGCCAGCCAGTGTGCAACGCTCCGTCTTCATAGAACCAGTAGGGAGCACCGTCGATCTCATGGATCCCGCCTTTCAGCACTGCACCATCTGCTTCGGCGTAGTAGATCGGGCTGCCTTCTTCCGCACGAAAGAAACCGGTCTGCAAAACACCGTCTGCATTGAAGAAATACCGGCGGAAATGTTGTTATTCTCCAAAACCAGCCAACCGGTTTGTTTACCAGTGTCTTCTTGAATGTAGTACCGGCTGCCGTTCCAGTCCAGCCAGCCGAACTGTGATTCCCCAGTTTCTTTGTCATAGTAGTATCGATTCCCATTGACAGTCTGCCAGCCGGTAAGCAGTACACCACTTTCCGAAAACACGTAATATTTTCCGTCAATTTCCTGTGTGCCAGTCAGCTTATTGCCATCGGTATCATAGTAAATAATAGAACCGTCCGCCTGATGCACCCAGCCTGTAGTCAACTGCTCCGACTGTGTTGTTGCGGTGGCAACCGGCGGGATCGTTTCTATTGTTTCATCTGCATACGCAGGAGTTGTCAGAAGCGACAATCCCAGAATCGCCGCGGCAACAGTTCCTGTCCCAATCCATATTTTTTGCATGTGATGCATGAGTGTATCCTTTCGCTGTCCATGTTGCATGTAAATGTTTCTAACTACTATTATACGAGAACAAAATTGCGTTGTCAATGCTTTGCGAATTTTCAGCATATTTCTCAAAAATGAGTAGGGTTTTCACCAGAAAAGCTGTCACTTTTTCAGGAATCCAGAATCGGAAAATCGTTCTTTCCGCCTTGACATTTTCACATCTTTCTGCTATGATAGATACTGGACAGTATTCCCCATGGGAAATTGTACTATTCTCTGTTTGGAGGAATTGATTTATGAAACAAACGGTACAGACGCTTCAGGCGATGAAAGAACGGGGAGAAAAAATTGCGATGCTCACCTGTTATGACTACACCACCGCGAAGCTGATGGACGAAGCCGGCATGGATATGCTGTTAGTCGGCGACTCGCTGGGGAATGTAATCCTCGGCTATTCCGACACCATTTCTGTGACTATGGAAGACATGATCCACCATACCGCTGCGGTTTCCAGAGGTGTACAGAATGCTATGGTTGTAGCAGACATGCCGTTTTTGTCCTATCAGACCTCTGTTTATGACGCAGTTGTCAACGCTGGCAGGCTGATGAAAGAGGGCAGAGCCGGTGCTGTGAAGCTGGAGGGCGGCAAGCTGGTATGTGAACAGATTCGTGCCATTGTCAACGCTTCCATTCCGGTAGTAGCACATCTGGGGATGACGCCACAGTCTGTCAACACGCTGGGCGGATTCAAAGTACAGGGCAAAACTGCTGATGCAGCAAGGCAGCTGCTGGAAGATGCCAAAGCGGTAGAGGAAGCCGGAGCCTTTGCATTAGTCATGGAGTGTGTGCCGGCAAAGCTGGCTGCATTGGTCACCAAGACACTGCATATTCCCACAATTGGCATTGGTGCCGGAGCAGGCTGCGACGGACAGGTACTGGTATATCAGGACATGCTGGGCATGTTCTCGGACTACCGTCCGAAGTTTGTCCGGAAATTTGCCGAAGTCGGAAAAGTGATGCAGGAAGCATTCGCGTCGTACCGCAGTGAAATACAAGAGGGGAATTTTCCCACAGAAGAACATTCGTTTGCCATTTCTAACGAAGTAATGGCACAGCTGGAACAGGAGGCACAAGCATGAAAATCGTAGAAACAGTTGCAGAAGTACGGGAACAAGTCAAGGCTTGGCGAAAAGAGGGACTGACCGTCGGATTGGTTCCTACCATGGGTTACCTGCACGAAGGGCATCAGAGCCTGATTGCGAAAGCCTGTGCACAGAATGACCGTGTTGTGGTCAGCATCTTTGTCAATCCGACCCAGTTCGGACCCAACGAAGATCTGGAAAGCTATCCGCGGGATCTGGAACACGATGCTGCACTCTGCGAGAGTACTGGTGCCGCACTGATCTTCCACCCTACACCGGAAGAAATGTATCCCAAGGGATTTTGCAGCTTTGTGGATATGAACGTTCTCACCAAAGAGCTCTGTGGCTTGAGCCGTCCGGTACACTTCCGCGGTGTCTGCACCGTTGTGTCCAAGCTGCTGCATATCGTCCAGCCGGACAAAGCCTATTTCGGCGAAAAAGATGCCCAGCAGTTGGCGGTTATCCGCCGTATGGTGCTGGATTTGAATATGAACGTAGAAATCGTCGGCTGCCCTATTGTGCGGGAAAGTGATGGCCTGGCAAAGAGTTCCAGAAACACTTACCTTAGTCCTGCGGAACGCAAAGCCGCACTGGTGTTAAGCAAGAGCATTTTTGCCGGAAAGCAGCTGGCAGAAGCCGGAGAAACTGATGCAGCAAAGCTGGTACAGGCAATGACCAAGATCATCGAAGCCGAGCCGCTGGCAAAAATCGATTATGTAAAAGTTGTTGACCTGATGACTATGCAGCAGATTCCGAAGCTGGACAGACCGTTTCTGGCAGCAATTGCGGTTTATATCGGAAAGACACGTCTGATCGACAACTTCATGATGCAGGCAGGAGGTACCGCTGAATGAATATCACCATGCTGAAAGGCAAGATTCACCGTGCTACTGTAACACAGGCAGAACTGAATTATGTGGGCAGCATCACTGTGGATGCAGATTTACTGGACGCTGCCGGCATTCTGGAATATGAAGCGGTACAGGTGGTCAACATCGCAAATGGCAACCGCTTTTTGACATATACCATTGCCGGTGAACGGGGCAGCGGTGTGATCTGCCTGAACGGTGCTGCTGCACGGCAGGCACAGACCGGCGATAAGGTGATTTTGATGTCCTATGCTCAGGTAACACCGGAAGAAGCCAAAACCATGCAGCCGAAAGTTGTTCTGGTGGACGAGCACAACGCCGTGGCAAAAATCTCCCACTATGAAAAACACGGCGAACTGGCATAAGGCGGTGAGAACATGCTGCAGGGAAAAACAGTCGTTCTCGGCGTAACCGGAAGCATTGCGGCTTATAAGATCGCTTCTCTTGCCAGCAAACTGGTAAAGCTGCATGCTGATGTGCATGTGCTGATGACACAGAACGCAACAAATTTTATTACGCCGATCACTTTTGAAACACTGACCGGAAACAAATGTCTGATCGATACCTTTGACCGAAACTTTCAGTTTGATGTGGCACATGTCAGTTTGGCAAAAAAAGCAGATGTCATGCTGATTGCACCGGCTTCCGCCAACGTGATCGGAAAAATCGCCAACGGAATCGCTGATGACATGTTGACCACAACTGTTATGGCAAGCACCGCACCGGTGTTGATTTCGCCTGCCATGAATACTCACATGTACGAGAATCCCATTGTGCAGGACAACCTGCAAAAGCTGGAACGATTCGGTTACAAAATCATTGCACCGGCTGTGGGAATGCTGGCGTGCCATGACGTGGGAGCGGGAAAAATGCCGGAACCGGAAATGCTTCTGGATTGGATTCTGCGGGAAATCGCCTGCAAAAAAGACTTGCAGGGCAAAAAGATACTGGTCACTGCGGGGCCAACACAAGAAGCTGTAGATCCGGTGCGTTACCTGACAAACCATTCCACCGGTAAAATGGGATATGCACTGGCACGATGTGCCATGCTCCGCGGAGCAGATGTGACACTGGTAACTGGTCCTACGGCAATCACACCGCCGCCTTTTGTACAAACTGTTGCTGTGACCTCTGCAGAGGAAATGTATCAGGAAGTGACCAAACGGGCTGCGGAACAGAATGCCATTATTATGGCGGCTGCTGTGGCAGACTACCGTCCGGCAACAGTTTCTGCGGAAAAACAGAAAAAACAGGCAGGAGATGCAGTCTTACCGCTTTCCCGTACCAAGGACATTCTGGCATATCTGGGCGAACATAAGCCAGCAGGACAGTTTCTCTGCGGCTTCTCTATGGAAACCCAGCACATGCTGGAAAATTCCAGAGCCAAACTGAAGCAAAAACACTTGGATATGATCTGTGCCAACAATCTAAAAGTTGCTGGTGCCGGCTTTGGAACCGATACCAACGTAGTAACACTGATACAGGCTCAAAAAGAACAAGAATTGCCGCTGCAATCCAAGGAAGCTGTGGGACACGCAATTTTAGATGTCATTGCAAAGACGTTATCATAAGGAAGCACTGCATAAAGCCCGCCTGACGGCTTTGCACGCAATCTGCTTGCAGAATTTCTGTACAATCCGCCGAAAAATCTGACTACACATCTTACGCACAAGCTTTATGCAGTGTTTCCATAACAAAAAAGTCTTGCAATTCCAAAGAAAACATGCTATAATATCATTTATCCGTAGGAGTTTATTTTACCTTCCAGTTCGCTCTGAAAGATACAAGGCAAACTCTGCTGGCACTCCGAAAAGGGAATGCCGAAAAAATCAGCAGAATCGGCAAATTGCCGAGTTCTCACAGAAAGGCAATGCAATATGAAAAAACGTAGTTTAAAATTTCTGGCACTGGGCATCAGTGCTGTTATGATGATGGGAACCCTCGGAGCCTGCGGTTCGTCCAAGTCGGATTCTTCTACAGCAGACGGCAGTTCTTTTGTCATCACACTGTATCCGGACGAAGCACCGATCACTTGTGAAAACTTTGAAAAGCTGGTCAAGGACGGCTTTTATGACGGTCTGAAGTTCCACCGTGTAGTAGATGGTTTTATGGCACAGGGCGGCGATCCGAGCGGTGACGGTACCGGCGGCAGCTCTGAAACGATCAAGGGCGAATTCTCTCAAAACGGCGTAGAAAACAATCTTTCTCATACCCGTGGTGTAGTTTCCATGGCAAGATCCAACGATCCGGACAGTGCTTCCAGCCAGTTCTTCATCTGCTATTCTGATGATGACACATTTCTGGACGGACAATATGCTGCATTCGGAAAAGTTACCGAAGGTATGGACGTAGTAGATTCTTTCCTGAAGGTAGAGCGTTCTCTGGGTTCAGACGGTGCACAGTCCTCACCGAATCAGGACATTGTTATGGAAAAGGTAAAAATGATTGACGACGATTCTGACGGCAATCCCCGCGTAGAAATCACCATGAATGATTTTCTGAACGAATAAGTCATTTTTATTGTTCAAAAGAATGATTTGCAGCAGGCACGTATCCATTTGATCGTGCCTGCTGTTCTGTCACAAGCTAGGAGGAAAGCAATTATGCATAACGTTGCACGTTTTTTTGAAACCATGCAGAACAGCCGCGTGGCATTTATCGGAACCGGTGTTACAAATGGAGATATTATCCGCCTGTTTCGCAAAAAGGGCATTGATGTTACTCTGCTGGACCGCAAGAATCCGGAACAGCTGGGAAAAGTCTACACAGAATTTGAATCTCTCGGAGTCAAATTCTGTCTGGGGGACAGCTATCTGGATTCCCTGACTGATTATGATGTAGTTTTCCGTTCACCAGGCATGTACTATCACAACGAAAAATTGCAGGAAGCACGCAAAAAGGGCGTTGTTATCACCTCCGAAATGGAAGTATTCTTCTCTCTCTGTCCGTGCAAGATCTATGCCGTGACCGGTTCAGACGGCAAGACTACAACCACCACACTGATCTCAGAGTTCCTGTCCCATGCTGGCTTTCGTGTACACAAGGGAGGCAATATTGGTCGTGCTCTGCTGCCGATTATTGAAGAAATCCGCGAAGATGATGTGGCTGTCGTAGAACTTTCCAGCTTTCAGCTGCTGTCCATGCGGCAGTCGCCGGATGTTGCAGTCATTACCAATATCGCTCCGAATCATCTGGACGTACACGGTACGATGGAAGAATATATCTATGCCAAAACCAATCTGATTGCACATCAGGATGCATTCTCTAGAACCATTCTGAATCTGGACAACGAACCCACTATGCATCTGGCATCAATGGTTCGCGGCACGCTGACTACGTTTTCCCGCAGAACCAAACCGGAATTCGGCACCTATCTGCGGGAAGATGGTATGCTGTGCTTTACCAAAGACGGCAAGGACACACCGGTTGTCCACATGAATGACATTCGGATTCCGGGCATGCACAATGTAGAAAACTACCTGGCTGCAATCAATGCCGTATGGGGCACAGTTTCTGTCGAAGATATACAGTATGTGGCAAAGAATTTCGGCGGTGTAGAACATCGTATCGAATTCGTCCGCGAACTGGACGGTGTCAAGTGGTACAATGACAGCATTGCCACCAGTCCGACACGTGTACTGGCTGGACTGCGTTCTTTCCAACAGAAACTGATTGTCATTATGGGCGGATATGATAAGAAGATTCCTTTTGAACCAATGGCAGATACCGTCTGCAAACAGGTGAAGCTGGTATTGCTCATGGGCGTAACCGCAGATAAAATCGAAGCAGCGATCCGCGGCAGCCAGTTCTATCAGGAAGGTGCTCCGGAGTTGGTACATGTTGGCTCCATGGAAGAAGCAGTACAGGAGGCAAGAAAGCGTGCCAAGACGGGGGATATTGTTACACTGTCGCCGGCTTGTGCAAGCTTCGACCTCTATCCGAACTTTGAAGCAAGAGGAATCCACTATAAAAATCTGGTAAAGGAGCTGCACTGACATGGATTTGTTGAATTTGCTGGAACAGCTGACAGCAGCTTCCGGCGTGTCCGGCAGTGAAAACAGCATTGCTGCAGTGGCTCAGGAACTGCTAACACCGTACTGTGACACTGTTGAACAGCGACAGGGAAATGTCATCGGCATACTGGGCGAACGCCAAAGCGGCAAGCCACATGTGCTGTTAGATGCCCATATGGATCAGGTGGGCTTTCTGGTCACTGCGATTACAGAGGACGGTTTTGTCCGTGTTGGAAATGCCGGCGGGTTGGACTGTCGGTTCATGCCAGCACAGCGTGTCGTAATTCATGGAAAACAGGACATTGCCGGTGTGATTTGCTGTATGCCGCCGCACTTGCAGAACGGCGAAGAACATGTGCTCTCTGTCACAGAACTTGCAATTGATACCGGATATACCAAAGAAGAACTGGAGCAACTGGTAGAAGCAGGAGATACTGTTTCTTTCGATATGCCGCTTGTACCGCTGCAATCCGATTTTGTATGCAGCCGTTCTCTGGACGACCGCTGCGGCATGGCTTCTATTCTCTATGCTCTGTTTCTGATACAGGGAGAAGAACTGCCATGCAGCTGCTCCATTCTGTTTTCCACACAGGAAGAAACCAGCGAACGCGGTGCCACGATCGGTGCCTATGACATTGAGCCGGATATTGCCCTCGCTGTAGATGTGACATTTGCACTGGAACACAACGGTGATGCCACAAAATGCGGCAGCATGGGAAAAGGTCCGATGATCGGCATTTCTCCTTCTCTTTCCCGTAAAGTTACTGATGATTTAATTGCAGCAGCAGATGCAGAAAAAATCGCATGGCAACCGGAAGTGATGTCCGGCAGAACTGGTACCAATGCAGACTGCTTTTCTGTCACAAAGGGCGGCGTTTGTGCCGGAACGGTATCCATACCGCTGCGGTATATGCACACACCGGCAGAAGTAATTCAGATCTCTGATGTGAAAAAAAACGGTGAACTGCTGGCTGCTTACCTTAGGAGGTGCGGAACATGCTGAACCATTTTGAAACCCTGTGTAATCTCTGTGCATCGTCCGGTGACGAATCAGAAGTTCGCAATTATATTCTCTCTGTCCTGCGGGAACGAAAAGATGTTACGTGGGAAATCGACCCGCTGGGCAGTTTGCTGGTACAAAAACAGGGAAAAAAACGTGCTCCGCACAAGCTGATGATCAGTGCCCATATGGATGAAGTCGGCATGATCGTCACTCACGTCAACTCCGACAGCACATACTGTCTGGAAGCAGTCGGCGGCGTAGATGCATCAGTTGCACTGGGACGGCAAGTGCTGGTCGGTGAAGAGCATCTGCATGGTGTAATCGGTACAAAGCCGGTGCACCTGTTGTCTGCGGACGAAAAGAAAAAATTGCCCAAGTGGGACGAACTTGTTCTGGATATGGGTATTCTGCCGGAAGCAGAACGGCGGACAGCAGCCCGCGAGGGAACTTATGTCTATTTCGCTCCAAACTTTACCCGCATGGGAAAAAGCCGTGTTTGCAGCAAGGCAATTGATGACCGTGCAGGTTGTGCTATGCTGCTGCACCTGCTGGAGCAGGAAGCCCCCTACGATTTTACCGCTGCTTTTCTGGTGCAGGAAGAAATCGGACTGCGTGGGGCAAAAGCGGCAGCCTATACAGTCAATCCGGAATTTGCTCTGGTTCTGGAAGCCACCACTGCCGCAGACATTGCCGGTGCAGAGGGTGATGCAAAAGTGTGCAGTCTGGGCGAAGGTCCGGTAATATCCTTTATGGATCGCGGTGCAATTTATGATAAGGAATTATACCGTCTGGCATTTTCCATCTGCGAAAAAAACAAGATTCCGTGCCAAACCAAATCCCGCATTGCCGGCGGAAATGACAGCGGTGCAATTCATGCCAGCCGCGGTGGTGTACGGACACTGGCAATATCTTTGCCTTGCCGTTATCTGCATTCGCCGTCTTGTCTGGCGGATTTGAAAGACCTTGATGCTTGCACGGCTTTGCTGCCGCTGCTGATAAAATCCATAATGGAAGAAGTTTCATCGATATGATACAACAAATCACTGCATTTTCAGCAGCGGAAACCGCAATTCTAGAACAAAGCTGGCGTGGCAGACAAATGCTTGCCTATCAGAAAGCATACGGCGGCAGCTACGATTTCTGCCGCTTCTTTCGGGTGACAGGCTGTGGCGGCACTGGCTGGCTGTTTTTGTTTAATGCAACCCTGCTGATCTGCACCGAAGGAGATGTGCCGGAAGAAGAAATCTGCACATTCACTGCTATGCATCTGCCGTTTCGGGTGGAGTGTCCGGCATCGTTGCTGCCGATCCTATCGCAGATTCCAAACTATCAAAAACTCCACCGTTCCACATTTCAGCTAACGCCTTCAGAGCCCTCACCGGTATTCTGTCCAGAGGACATTAATGACACGCCCAAGCTGCAAGATGTTTATCAGATCTTGCAGGAAGGATTTCCCAATTTGTTGGAATATTCGCTCTGGCTGACAGACGTTTCGCATCGCTGCCGTCACCATATGAGTCAGGTGCTGACCTATAAGAATAGTTCTACGCTGACACTGGTGTACGACTGGAAAGGACATGTGCTGGTGGGACAAGTTGCCACAAAACTTGCACAGCGTGGAAGCGGTTATGCACGGGATTTCCTGCGGTGGATCGCTGGAGAACTGGCACGAGAGGGCAAACAGGCTGCTCTGTTTGCATTGGATGTGCGAATCAGCTTTTATCGGGAAATCGGATTTCAGGAAATTGAATCGGAATATGTATTGGAACGACAGGATATTCCCAAAGAACAGCAAGAAAAAGGAGCACTGTAAGCTATGCAGATTCAAAAATTTTTTCCCATTGACGACAGGCTTGCTGCGGCAGCAGAAGCCGCAGAGAAAAGCTGTGCAGCCGACTTTGCCAGAATCGAGGATAACGCTGCCTATAATGGTGCCAAAGTCTTGGCTGCTTTCCAGAAAAGCCGTGTCAGTGAACCTTGTTTCTATGGCACAACTGGTTATGGCTATGGCGATCAGGGCAGAGAGGTTCTGGATAAAGTCGTAGCAACTGCATTTGGCACAGAAGATGCACTGGTACGGCATAATTTTGTTTCCGGTACGCACGCTCTGACAGTGGCACTGTTTGGTATTCTCCGGACAGGAGATACGATGGTTTCTCTGACTGGCAGACCTTACGACACATTAGAGGGCGTAATCGGATTGAACGACGATACCCAGAGTGGCTCTCTGAAAAATTTCGGCGTGACCTATCGGGAAGTGCCGCTTTTGAAAGACGGTACACCGGATTATGAGGCAGTTCCTGATGCCGTTCGCGGAGCAAAAGTTGCCTATATTCAGCGTTCCCGTGGGTACTCTCTACGACCGGCACTGACCGTAGCACAAATCCAACGGCTGGCAGAACTGGTTCGCAGCACAAATCCAGACGCAGTCATTATGGTGGATAACTGCTACGGCGAATTCGTAGAAACCAGCGAGCCGGTAGAAGTTGGCTGTGATCTGATGATCGGTTCCATGATTAAAAATGTTGGCGGCGGTATTGCCCGCACCGGCGGCTATATTGCCGGAAAGGAAGCCCTTGTGCAGCAGTGTGCAGAGCGTCTGACCTGCATCGGTATGGGCAAGGAAGTAGGCTGTTCACTGGACATGAATCGGGAATTGTATCTCGGCTTCTTCCATGCACCGGATACCACGGCAAATGCATTAAAAACCGCAGACTTTGCAGCTGCTCTGTTCGGCAGCTTTGGCTTCTCCTGCCACCCACCAGTAGGTACAACACGTGGGGACATTGTAGAAGCGATCTGTCTGGGGGATGAAGCACATCTGACTGCATTTTGTCAGGGAATCCAGCAGGGTTCTCCCGTGGATTCCTTTGTAGTACCAGAGGCGTGGGATATGCCAGGCTATACCAGTAAAGTCATCATGGCAGCTGGTGCGTTTACCATGGGAGCCTCCATTGAATTGTCTGCTGATGCTCCGATTCGGGAGCCATTTGCAGTCTGGATGCAGGGTGGCATGACCTATACTTCCGGAAAGATCGGCGTGCTTCTGGCAGCACAAAAGATGCTGGATCAAGGATTGATTTCGCTCTGATACCGAAAAACAGTATCAAATCTATTACAAATGGATACAATTTGAACAGGATCAAATGAAATTTCAGGGAAAACAGTTGACATCGCTTAGAGTTGCTGGTAAAATATAATTTGCAGAATTTGAATTCCTAACAGATTTCCAAATCCAGGAATTTTAATAATAAAACCTGCCGAACCAAAAAACAGGAGGTATCGCTTTGGGAGAACGGAAATTATGCTATGGCTGCATGGAACGCACAGAATTTTCTGGCGGAGTCTGCCCCAATTGTGGATATTACGACAACGCTCCGAGTGACCCGTCTTTTATCATTCCGGGAACAAAACTCAATAATCGTTATATTGTCGGTGTGACACTGTCTGTCAACGGAGAAGGTATCACTTATCTTGCGTATGACCAATCCATTGGCTGTAAAGTATATCTGCGGGAATATATGCCACCAAATCTGTGCAATCGTGTCAGCGGTTCACCTGTGATCAGCGTGATTCCGGCACGGCTCGCACAATATAAGGCACTGATGGCAGAATTCACCGAACTGCATAAATCACTGGCACGGCTTCGCGGACAAGTGCATGTCAATACAGTGGTAGACCTGTTTGCAGAAAACAATACTACTTATGTGGTAGATGAATATATCCAGAGTGTCCGCTTTGTAGACTACCTGAAAGATAATGCCGGGGAATTGACATGGGGACAGCTTTCACATATGCTACCGCCGCTGCTGACAACACTGAGTCTGCTACACAATTCCGGCGTAGTGCACCGTGCAATTTCACCAGATACTATTTATGTAACAGATAAGGGCGAATTACTGCTGACAGCATTTTCTATTGCCGCAGTCCGCACTGCCAATACGGAACTGGAATGCGAAATTTACAATGGATACGCTGCACCGGAACAGTACTCTGCCAACGGACAGCAGGGCACATGGACAGATGTCTATGCTGTATGTGCGGTCATTTACAGAGTTCTGACCGGCTCTATGCCGCCCTCTGCAATCAGCCGTATGGAAAATGACAATCTGGTTGCACCGGCAGTTCTGAACCCCAACATTCCTCGTCATGTTTCCAATGTAATCATGCAGGGACTGAACCTGAACGGAACAGAACGTACCAAAACGGTAACCGAATTGGTAACTCGTTTGTTTGACGAACATGCAGAGGAAGAAGATGCCATTTATGGCGGTTTCGACAATGGTGGCTACGGACAGCAACCATATGCAAACCAGCAGCCTTATGCAGATGAACCGTATTCGGAATATCCGGAACAGCCTTATGATGACCAGAACTATCCGAATTATGATACTGGCTATTCTGATGATTACGCCTATGATGATTATCAGGAAGAAGATAATTATCGCCAGCCGCAAAAGGCAGGAGCAGTAGATCGTCTGCGTGTTCCGATCATTGTGGGAATTGTCTTGCTGTTGATTTTGCTGATTGTGGTATTCGTGGTAGCTGGTGACCTGTTCAAAGGAGATTCTTCCGAATCCAGTAAAACTACAACAGCAATTTCTGAAACTACTGCTGTTTCTGAAACACAGGAAGTGACTACAACGGCAGCAGTGGGTGACAGCGTGATGCCGCAGCTTCTGGGAAAGAACTTTGAGAATGCTAAAACGCAATACGCTTCGTGGATCACATTTGATGCAGAGGAAGTATTCAGTGACCAGTATGCTGCCGGACAGATCTGCTGGCAGGAATATGAAGTAGGCGATACTTTTGATTCATCTAAAAAAGTAAAAGTACAAGTCAGCAAGGGCTCCGCAACAGTTGAGATTCCGTCTTACTCCGGAAGCGGACACAACTCTTACGGAGAAAAACTGGACGAACTCAACATTCCTTATACTGAATCTGCAGAGAGCAGTTCCGGCTATAGCAACGGCAGTGTCATCCGTATTGTTGTAACGAAAAACGGACAGGAAACTGATCTGGGGGCAGGAGATTCGATCAATCTGAACGACAAGTATCAGGTCATCGTATATTATGCCTATAATCCGGAACCGGAAACGACTGCACCACCGGAAACAGAACCTGTAGAAGAAACCACAGCTGCTCCTGCAGAAACTGTACCGGAACAGCCGCCTGCTACAGAACCAGCTCAAACCGCAGCACCAGCACAGTAATTCGGTTTTGAAAATTCAATAAATTAAAAAGGCGGAGCAAGTTTTCCCTTGCTCCGCCTTTTTAATTTGCGTATATCTAAGGAAATACGCTCATTTCTATCCACGTATCCGTGTGTTTCATTTTAAATATAATTTTTAAATCAAAGCAGCATAGAAACAGTATGCGTTTATGCAAATAAGTTATCCTTTAAAAAATTATATAAGGTGACAGTTTATTTTGAAATATTATATCATGCAAAAGAATAAAAAGCAAATGCCCTGATTTCTTTTTCATTATTCAAAACAAACAAAATCGAATAGAATTTCTGGAAAAATATATTGACATTGCACTTGAAGTGTGGTATGATATAAACAACGAAAGGGAACAGCGACAAGGAGCTGGCGAAAAGATCTAAGTTGAATGATTCCCGAGCGATAAGTTTCCCAAGGTTTAAGGTTCATTCCTTTTGCGGAAACGATTTTACATCAAAAGGGAGGGCGAGATCCGATGGCAAGTGAAGAATCACAGTTGGATATGCTGTCAATATCGGGTGAATCGCCGGTGATGCAGGATTAAGAACGTAGCGAGAAGTCAACTTCGATTGGCTGTGGGCACGTAAGAAATGATAAAAAAATCTGTAAGCTGGTTGCACCTGATGCATGACATTCGCAACTGTCTGCATGAAAAATCTGTTATTTGAATTGGCAGCATATATTTAATTTCGTGCGATGACGGCATGAAATCTCCGGCACATAGTTGCCTTTACATAGTATGCTGATCTCCCAAGTAACAATCTCAGGTGATTCCCATGAAGTAAAATGTTTTGATTTATCAGTCACTTCGAATGAAAAAGGTGATTCCCATGGAAAGAAAAGCTTTTCTTTGAAATATAACAGAAAAGGTGAGTCCCATGGCTTGATATTGTACTTGCAAAGATCATAGGAAACGTGTTCTATCGGAAAGGACGTGTTTAATGTGTGGCTTTTAAAAAGACGATTTGTATGGTACGAAACAACGTGAGGAGTGAGTCCAATCGAAACTGATGCGAAAGAATGAAAGTTCTTTCATAAAATGAACCGAATAAAAATGTCCGGAATGGAGGTCTACCGTTCCGGATTTTTTGTACCCGCAAAAAGCCGGACGAAGATGCACATTCGTCCGGCTTTCTATGTTTGATAGTATTTTCCCTGCCAGTTATCTGTCTGCTTCAGATGACGAGCAATCGCGTTTCGCACTGCAAGTTTATCCCTGCTCCATAGCGGAGCCATCAATCTGTCAGAAGCACCGTCACCAGTTAGCCGTTCCACTACAGTTTCCGGCGGCAGCAGGCTTAACTGTGCCGCAGTAATCTGCACGTATTCCTGCATGGAAAGTGGCTGTAATTTTCCAGCTTTCCACAGTTGCTCCAAAGGTGTATCCCGAAGAATATGCAGCAAATGGATTTTAACAGCATCAGGGCGTAATCTGCCAATCCCACGGGCTGTTTCCAACATATCTGCATCTATTTCTAACGGCAGCCCGTTGATTAAATGCACACAAATTCGAATCTTTCTCTCCCGCAGTGCGGCAAACGCCTTTTGAAAAACCGCAAAAGAATACCCTCTGTGAAAAAAACGTGCCGTTTTTTCGTGAATAGTCTGCAATCCCAATTCAACAGTCAGATGCGTTTTGTCAGAAATATTTTCCAAAACAGAAAGGATCTCCTCAGATAGACAGTCCGGACGGGTACCAATTGCAATTCCGACTACATCAGGCTGCTGCAATGCCTCTAAATAACAGCTTTCCAAGTAATGCAGATCCCCATATGTATTGGTGTGTGCCTGAAAATAAGCAATGATGCCTGCTTCAGAAATATGCTGCTGGATTCGCTGTCGTTCTTGTGCAAGTTGCTGTGTAACGGTGCCGCTATGGGTAAAATGCCCGCTGCCGCCGTCACAAAAGATACAGCCGCCGGTTCCGATAGTTCCGTCAATATTAGGGCAAGTGCAGCCAATGTCCAATACTGCTTTCTGTACTGGTCTGCCAAATGTCTGCTGATAATACGCCGATGCAGAAAAGTATCGTTCTGCCATAAAATATACCTCCAAACAGAAGAAACCGGCAGGGAAAAGGAGAGGAGACCTGCCGGTTTCAGTTCAATTTATAGGAACGTACAGGAACAAAAATTTGTTTTGCAGGTGTATGCGTGCATCCGCTGCAAAACCAAACTTTGAAAATGAAGATGATGAAAAAGAGGTTACCCGTTTGAAACGGTGGAAAGGAGTGATAGATTCCTGTACGAGTATGGTTGGTCCGCTTCTTGCAAGAAACGGTAAGAATATCAGCGGCACTCTTGCACCGTACTTATGCACATGTGAAACAATTGCTTCAAATGACGATGGTAACAGTATATCAGTGGTTTGTGATTGCCTTGTGAAAAGTGGCTGGAAATTATCTGAAAATCCCCTTCTGCGATTTTCCTGAAATTTCGGAATGGAATTCCGAAGGGCAAATTCAGAAAAAGCCTTGCTTTTTGCAGAAAATTCGAAAAAAATTCTTGCAAAGAAAAGTGAGTTATGCTATAATAAAGTGTAATGACCTTTTTCAATGGAATACAGAAACGGAGATAGAGAATTATGGAATGTCGGAACAATCAGACAATGACAGCAGTGACAGAAGCCATGCGGCATCAGTTACAACCCTATCTATTTCAAGATCGGGACGTTGTGCGTGCACATGTGCATAGTTTTGGCTGTCAGCTGAATGTTTCAGACGGCGAACGAATTCGCGGCATGCTGATCGAACTGGGCTATACAATGACCGATTCCTATGAAGATGCAGATCTGATTCTGTTCAATACTTGTGCCGTGCGGGAGAGTGCGGAAGATCGGGTATACGGCATTCTCGGCAATGTAAAAAAGTACAAAAAGGCAAACCCGAATCTAATTCTGGTGCTTTGCGGCTGTATGGCATCGGA
>QWCH01003012.1_pt1 | contig 18965 bp, 18 predicted proteins | sample 1972671 | NCBI WGS metagenome assembly QWCH01 (sample SAMN09866713, study PRJNA288562) | Human gut metagenome isolate term3_stool, whole genome shotgun sequencing... | isolation source: gut | host: Homo sapiens | place: USA: California | reverse complement strand
CGCCAAAGACGAAGAAAAGCAGAATGATCCAGATCCACCAACAACCACCGCCACCCCAAGCATCTTGATTGCCTTTGTTGTTCATCAAAGCTGCAACTAGATTAGGGTCTAACGATTTTCCGCCACCTCCCATTAGACTAGGAAGAAACGCCATGATGTCAAATTTGCTTCCACCGGAATTTCCACCTTCAGGAGTACCGATAAAATAATTTCTATCCATTTTGTATATCTTTTTGTTGTAGCAGGAAATATTCCTTACCGACACAAAACTACGGATACACATCTAGTCTATAAATCAATGATTTCCTTGTGATTTCTTTATATTTTCGTATTGTATTCTCAACATTTTCCCACGTTGTATTCGGTCGGAAAAACCGGATAAAATATAGTTTATAGAACGTTTAGTCTTGTTGGTCTGCAAAGCTATTTGAGAAGGATAAAAACCACGTTCGTAAAGAAGATGAACAAGCAAGTAACGAGCGTCGACAATTTCGGCTTCCTTACTATTTGAAAGGATTTCGTTAGTTGATATCTCTGTTTCTTTTGAAACAATTCTTAATATTTCGGCAAAGATTTCTGATTTACACATAAAATTTGAATTTTAATTTTACCTTTGCCCTTGCTACATAAAACATACTATACAATGCAACAAAAGCGTAACCATTCGTGTTGAAGACATTAGAGTCCCCAACGTGCGAGTGGTTACGCTTGTGTATCAGTTTTATGTAGCAGTTAAACGGATACGTTGGGGGCTTTTATTTTACCTCTGAAGCCCCAGAAAAGAGGTGCTTATGAACAAAAAGCTATTTCGTTACCATAGTCTATAATAGATTCCTACCCCAACATAAGGAGATAAACCAGACCGACCAACACCGTAGCCTGCCGACACACCTAATCCCCACCGACGAGCCGGTATTTTTTGCGTGACATAGACAGTCTTCGGAAAGACATATATGCTATCCAAAGCCGCGTTATAGCCGGATACCCAAGCGTGATAATCTGGTGTAGAGTATTCATTTTGGATGACCGGCAGAAATACTGTATCACCTTTGATGTACTTAACGATCGTGTCTGCCGGGACCTGGATATACTTTGTCACTGTTTCTCGTACTGGAACCGGCACTGTATCACGTAAGGTGTCAACAATGATGACAGTATCCGTTTTAGGTGTCAACATTGATGAGACTTCTCGAACATGGTAGCCGATAAAGAAGCTGGTCACCAACCCGATCATCAGTAATATGATGTGCCAGGCTTTCATAACAGATCCCAACCGGCAATAACGTCGTACATATTGGCTTCCCTTCCGTTTTCCACTTTTGACATGGCGGCAACAATTCGGATCATTTGTTCGCGGTCGAAGTTGAGCAGGTCGTCGGGGCCGATCCCGGAATAGCTACTTACCAACGACACGTACGCGGCCGTATTGTTCTCGTTTTCCGGCGCCCATCGGCTGATCATCTTCCGGATTGTCGTTAACTTGTACACCCTATGATAGTTTGACAGGATTTTAAATACTGCCCGGTAGCCGTAAGCCATTGACTTAAATTGTTTAAAATCTTTGTCACGGCTAGGGTTCACCTCGCCTTGGAATACGTCACTGTTACGTCTGATGTTCCCAGGGTTGTTGTTACGTAGTCCACGCGGTAATTCATTCTTTTTCATTTTTATTCTCCTTTTCTTTTGCCGTGATTAAAGCCTCTGTAAATGCGTCTTTCAGCATATCTTTATTTAATACACTCCCTATAAGAGCAGCTGATTTTGCAGCCTGTCTAAGCTGTTTTGCATCTGCCTTTTCCCATATGGATCTAATCTCTGTGATAAGGATAAACACCGTAATCAAAGATGTTATAACCGGTATGTTTGTCAAAAAAGAGAAATGGATAAATTCCCAAAATTTACAAACATAGCAGACTGCATCAATACTCCATGCAATGCAGACACTCCCGGCATACAGGATAAATTTACTTACCGTCCGACGCATCCCGTAAGAATTACGGTCTTCTCCTCGTAGTTTTGCTTTATAATAGCCTGATGCGAAATCCCAACTCATCGCAAAAAGGACAAGCACCAGCTCAAATATGGAGATGATAAGCATCCCCCTCATTTCCCAAATCATTTTTATTACCTCCATTATAGTCGATCCTTTAGTTAGTAATTAATTATGAATGAATAATATTGTTGTTAGATAAGTAGCTACCATAGCCGCTATCTCTACCCAAAACATAGGTCTGCTTTGGTAAAATTTATACCAAAAGTTCCCTTCTTTTTCTTTTGCCATATACAAGGATGTGTATCCGATATATCCCAACCATACAACAAGCATATACCATGCGTTGAAAGCAACCCATAATTGCGATCCAACAACACACATAAGAGCTCCGGCAAGATGTATCTTTCCCTCGAACTCTTCCTTGAAATTAGGAGCCGCTCCAACCATAAACATACCTACGCATGCCAGGAAAGCAAGAAACTCTGTACCCGGTTTACTTGCCTCTAATATAGAAGGCATAAGTAACCCTGCTGTTAACCACATGGTAGCCAAAAACCAATACGGATGCTCTAATTTATAAAATGTTGCACTGATTGAATAAGGAACACCCTTAGCCTTAATACACACCGCTGTGGTGTATCCGGTAATAATCAATAATGAAATAATTTGTAGTATCATGTTTTTAATTTTAAGTTAGTCAATCCACTGGTCTCACGTATAAATCAACCAAATCCTTAAGTTTTGAATAAACAGGATCTATTGATCCCCTATAACAAAAATACTTCACACGAGCTCCATTGTCTAATTCTGTATAGTATTTGTCTTGCTCTAGTGCCATCCCCGAAGCGTATAACTTTGGATCAAACTCTGTTCCCTCATGATTTTCGTCCAAGCGTTCATATAATGCTGCGGTATCAATTGACGGAGGGTATATTTCTAGCACAGGATTAATAGGTTGTCTAACTTTCCACAGCCAATCATTGTACAACACACGATTTCCTATTTCCAACTTACCACCGATAAAGTCTATCCATTCTGCATGTCCGTATTTATTCTTTACCGCTGTTGTATCATCCATAGTCATAGCAGAGATGGACATACGGCTAACTCTCAATACCTGTACTTCCGGATCATGTTGTTTTTTATAATCAATAGCCGATTGTAATTCTTCCGTTGTCCTGCGAATTACTTCCGGATATCCAGCAACTTCAATATTTTTAACTTCCTCTATTGTTGTTGTTTTTTCAATAGCCTTTAGTAAATTATCTGTCACAATATTGCAAGAATCATCATAGTCATACATTTCATTGATAGCCTCAATTATTATATCTGAAGGATAAGTTATATAATTAAATGTAATATTGTTTTTATGAGAACTTCTGTCCTTTATTTCCGCTCTACCATAACCATGCATATATATATCCTTACCATCAAGATAATAGTGGTGAATGTCCTGATCGAATACCTCTTGCTTCTTGTCTTCCTTTGCCACATACAGTAATTCTTCTGGTGTAGGTACAGGTTTAGGCATCAACTGTAATTTCAAAACTTCTTCAACAGATGCATCAGAGTTTGATTCTTTAAACATAATATTATCTTGACTTAGAATTACCCAATAGCCTTTAGCATAATCATCCCAGCCTTCTCCGATAGAATTACTGTCTTTATCTAACTTTTCATTAAAGCCCACATAAATTGTCTCTGCATCGCGATTTACATACCAATATCTATATTCATCGAAATTTATTGTATCCATATTAAATTTATTTATAATTACTTATACCCCATATATCTTAGTATAACAACACCACTACCACCATTGCCTCCACCGTATCCGATAGTAGTAACTGGATTTGTCCAGCCACCACCACCGCCACCGCCATATCCCGAACCAGGAAGACCGCCTCCATCACCTACACCAGCAACAGCATTTCCCGAGCCATAGCCATTACCACCATATCCTCTTCTTTGATAGACAGCTCCACCACCGCCTCCCCCAGATGTAGCTTGCATAGATGCAAATGGTTTTACCGAACTACCTCCTCCACTACCTCCAGAGCCGCGGTCTCCTGCTGTTCCACTTCCTCCTTCAGAACCTCCATCTCCACCATCGCATCCGCCACCACCGCATCCGCCATTTCCCCCATTTCCCCCATAGCCTCTACCACCATAGAGTCCACCAATACCACCAGTAGCACTATAGCCTAGCATAGACGTAGTACCGCCAGTTCCACCCTGGGATTCATTATTTCTACCAGCACCTCCGAGCCCAACTGTAACAGGTATCACTTGCCCTGGGGTAACAGACACAGAATAAACACTTTCCCCATATCCTCCGCCACCACCACCGCCAGCTCTAGCTCCACCGCCACCTCCGCCACAGAGATAAATATCTATACTATAGACACCTGACGGGACAGTCCAATTAGTAGATGATTTAATTTCTTCAATGATCTCTGTTAGCTTTTTTACAGATCCCATAAACCTTCTTCTGCTCATACACCCTCCTATTCTTGTTCTAGTTTAGCAATACGCCAAACAGCATTTATACATTTCAGGTTAAATTCAACACTTTTACCTGCAGGGCACGTATACGAACTACCACACATACTCATATACGATCCAGATGTAGGAATTGTAATGGTCCTAGCTGATGAACAATAAACATAAGCTGTTATAGTTCGCCCGTTATAAGCCGAACCCGTTGCACTTACAGACAATGAGGCGTTAGCACTAAGTGTCACATAAATCTCCTCATAGTTTACATTCAAACCAGCAACAGTTGTTGCAGTTGTGTAATTATGTAATCTTCCAACTTTTTCAATTGTAGCTGAGTCAAATCCTGGTCCTGCCGGTCCTTGGGGACCAGTATCACCCTTATCCCCTTTAGGTCCAACTAAATCTTCTAATTGATCAGGAGTAAACATATCATAGGTAAATGCGGCTCCCGTGTCTCCTTTGTCACCTTTATCTCCATTTTCTCCTTTATCACCTTTAGGACCTTTTAATCCGGCTAATTGCTCTGCGGTAAAATCACTATAGACAAAAGGTTCACCTTTAGGTCCGATATCCCCCTTTTCTCCTTTAGGTCCGATTGGTCCTATATCTCCTGTATCGCCTTTATCTCCTTTATCGCCTTTAGGTAACACTAGATTCAGTTTATATTTAGGGTTACCATCGGCATCTGTTCCATCTTCTGACAAACTTGCCACAGGATCATCTCCTTTGGTTACAGTCCCTATCCCAAACTGCGGAGTTTTACCAGTAAAACCAATAGCCCCAGACATATCAACAAGAAATCTAAAGCCTGTTTCAGTCCGAATGTAAAGTTGAGCATTATCCGGGTCTTCAACATCATTGGTGTTTATTAAAACAAAATCTCCTTCTTTGATTTCCGGATTATCCAAATCCGCATTCATGTCTGGAATAGAAGGGTAAACCTTTTTAATAGAGAATGCATCTCCTTTAACAAAGATATCCGTCTTGTCGTAAGCTTTTGCTTCTTTGTTCCATCTGTATACATGGTAATCGGCTCCTATATAGGTCGGATGATCAGCTGTGTCTTGAGCATCGGCAGCGGCACCTTTAGCTGCCAATGCTTGCTTATCTGCTTCCTTGGCGGACTCTTCTGCCGTCTCTGCCGCAGTATCTGCATTTTGTGTTGCGGTAGTTATTTCCTGCATTCTGGAAGTGAAGGTTTTGTCACGCTCAGAATCAGCCAACACCCTTGCTTTTTCCGCTTTTGCATGAGCAGCGGCAGCTTCGGCCTGTTCTTCTGCCGCCGCCGCTTGCTCTTCCGCGGCCTTCTGACGTTCAGCCTCTTTAGTTTGTCTATTTTGCTCCTGTGTTTGAGCTTGAGAATAAAAGCTCTCCCGGGCTTCTTCTTGTCCCTCCACAGTTGTTTCCAACTGACGAATATCACCGATTGCCTTATTAACGTTCTGAGTGACCTCATTCATCTGCCCGCGAACTTCAGCTGCCGCATCCGTTGCCGGTTTTTGAAATAAAGCGACTACGTCTTCTGGAACACCTCGCCAAAACTCCGCAATTTCATCCTCGGTCAAGTCTGAAAAATGGAGCTTAATATCATCGATAGAAACCAATAGTCTCCAACTACTGTCACTCTCCGACTGATATTTCCATTCCAATCCAGATGTCCCTTTTCTGAAAACAGGGTTTTCGCCTGGATCACCTTTTATAAGGCTAAGATCAACAAGGTTTACCCATTCTGTCGAATCAAGATTGCTACCAGAGACACCTACATACCGCCATTGAATAGCTGTTCTATCTGTATTCAACCTTAATTCAACCTCACGACCATTTATTCCCTGAAGAATAGACACTGCAACACGCACTAATTTATAGGTGTTTCCTATTACCTTAAATACCGGCAAAGAGGTTACACCGTCTGTAGACTGCACAGTCTCCCACTGACCGGGATCTTTAGCGTTTGTCCCAATCAGCTTTTCCACTTCCGTTGCTATCTGCTGCATGATCTCCGGAGTGATTGTATTATTAGGTATGATGATGTCCCCTGCTGCCATAGCTATTACTCTTTGTTGTTTCGTTGTTCAAAAATTGATTTTGTATCGGACAATACAGCGGTATAGATAGCTTCGCTGTCTTCGTCCGATATAGGCCTGTCGAACGAAATATTTTTGGTTCCGTCTGCATTGATTGTAATATACCCAAACCGGACATCAGCCTTTTTGACCGTTCCTGTTATCGATGTTACGTTCTGACCTTCGTCTTGGGCTACGTTATACTGTATATCGTAACCTGCAACGTTGTTTAGGTAAGTACTTTTTACCACTGATGATACTTGTTCTAGTGCCATAATTATTCCTCCTTATTTTTAGTTTCTGATTCTTCGCCAGCTTTCGTGACAGAGTCAATGAGAAACTTCTTAAACGATCTTGATAAAAGAGCCATCATTGTTTTAAAATCTTCGTCAGAGATTTCCAAAGGTCCTTCCGAGTAATATATCTTTCTTGCCAATTCAGTCATAGGGACACTCTCTGAAGCACGATGCAAAGCATCTCCCCACTCTTTTCTTAAATCTAGCGTTTCGATACGCTCTACTCCATATTCTACTTTTAACTCTTTAAAATTGATTCTCATTTGTTTCATTATTATTTTTATTTAATGATTAATATTTAATACATAATATACCTGAGCATAATAAAGCAATATGACAGAATCACCTCTAGCCATATCTATATTACCATATGTAGTTGAGTTGGTATCGTTTATAATATTTCCGTCTTGATCTCTTATGGTCGTTTGAGTTCCCAATGTTCTTAAATTTATTCTGCCTGTCCCAATAGCTAATATATTTAGTATAAATGATGTCTTTGAGTAGTCGCCAGTTATATCTCCGTCATATCTAGGGAGGTATACAGACATGTAGTTACCCGAATCATTATTAATTATGAAAGTGTCATAATCCTTAAACCAATTCTGAATAGAATTGCTACCTGCTCCCTCTGAAAATTTAAGATATTTCGCTCTCTCCAGATTGGAAAATCCTCCTCTCATCTGCAAACCACCCTTCAAGGATAATGCATAATTATGCTCAAAACCGCCGCTTGCTTCAAAATAGGCCGCGTAACAGGTGTCTGCCGAAACTGAATTTCGAACATATAAAGGAATATTAAGCCCCAATATTGCCGATCCGGCACTTATTCCAAATCCAGCATAAGTTCCATCTTTTGCAATCCTGATAGCATCTTCATCTATATTAAAAGATGCGATTTTTCCTCCGGTTGCAGTCATAAACCCAGATGTATCAATCTTGAACGTCTTGTTAGCTGTCACAACCCCATTAAGATTTATCTTAGAGGCGTTTATACTTATAGTCTCTGGCGTCTGGTTTATGGCTGATATAATTCCGTCTTTTTTAGCATACAGGGTATTACCATAAGCTGTGGTTAATATACCAGACTCTTCTGTAGGATTTCCATTAACGTCGAAATTGGCAACAACTAACTGCCATTTATCTTTATTTTGCAGGACAAAAGATGCAGCCGTGACCGCGCTATCGTTAACTGTTTCCCAACTGTTGCTTCCATCTATACCCGTATATCGTTTAGTAATCTTCGTTGATGGATTATACCACAACGCACCAACATGTTTAAACTCCTGTCCGGAAGCCCATAAACTCCACGGATTAGAGGTTAGACTATATTGCTCCTGAGAATACACACCGCACTCATATGCTTTATTTGCCAAATCCTTTGCATCCTTTATTCCCTGTGTATTCGTGCCTACAGCTGAATATATTTGATTGTACTGGACTGAAAGGCTGGCAACAGATGTTTCAAGCGTCTTCAGATCACTTTTGGCAGCAAATATGGAAGTAGCATAATCCTGAGTGATCCAACCTGACGTTTCTATCGTATGATTAATATTGTCAACTTTCGTTGATACAGCCTGAATGCTGCCCGCCTGAATACTTAACCCTGATGCTATCTCTTGTCTTATAGCTCCTGTCTCTGTGTCAAAGTCCTTACGACTCACGCGGGCCGCAATTTCTTCTGCCATCACTGTTAATGAAGCATCGTACTTTGTATAAATCTTACCTGATTCAGCATCTACATATTCCTTTGTCGCAAGAAGCTTGATATACTCACTAGTCTGCTGAATTTGAGTTTCCAACCTAATCACAGCATCAGCCATCTCATCTGCAAACATTGCCAAGCCATAGATTAGTACTTCTCCGGTAAAACGTAATACAAAATCACCTTTACCATTCCATTTTCCTACTTTTGATATTTGCAGATACTCATCGCTTGCAGTTAATTCTTGTGTTATATATAACTCAGTATCAGGAATACCAACCTCGCATGTTCCAGGGCGAAGCACCTTGTAATAAAATGCGAACGAATAAGTCCTTTGATCGTCTTCACCTTCATGTTCAGGAATATTCATTACTCCGTTCGGCTGAGAGATCGTAGAATTTAAAATGCGAAGAACATTCCTTGTCCCATCCTGATATATATCAGCTGATCGCTCCTTATCAGTATAAAACGATGACGGTACCCAAAGGTATCCACCCTCTACCGAAATGAAACGAACAAGAGGATCAATATTCCAGTAGTTAAGATTTGCCGCAAAAGAAGAATTTTTAAGGATGTTACCTGATTGCTCAGAAAGATCCTTGCGAATTTCCTCAATCGAACTATTCAGCTTTCCATCCATAATGGTAAACTGCTGCTCAATCGTCGTACCGTCATCTAGATAATAGGTTGAATGCTGGAAAATACCCCCATTAATATAAATACCATACATATCCAAAGGCTTCCCATTGATAGTAAGTCCTCTCAAATTACCAATGCGCACCTTTGTGTTATCCTGGGTAAACTGTGAGCTTGTAACGCCGTCCAGTATATCAATATAAGGATCATAATCATCTGACGATGTAAAATATATAACTCCTTGCCGATTTTTATCCGTTTTATTGCCTATGCGCTGAACATAATCACCGGTAAGAATGGCACCATCTCCTTCAATGAATCTTAGGTCAAATGTATCACCCGATATACTCTCTACAAGGCTTACTAAATAACGAATATTGACACCATCACGTTTCTGTGTCCGAACATAATCACCAACTCGGAGATTAAGGAACATCTCACCAGTCATGTCGTCTATCTTACAACGATATCGATCACTACCCAAAGGTGTCACAGATTTGATTTTGTTCCAGTCAGAGACCAAAAAGGAACTATTCAGTCCATAAACTTGGGAATACACCATTTCATAGGCCTTGAATGTTTTTCTGACTGTCCAGTTGTCAACTGTACCACTAGCCGTTGCAGAGTCTATTTCCCAACCCCATCCGGTAAATCCAGATGCAAAATACGGTGAACCGACCTTCCCCCCTAAAAAGATATCACTTCTAACCCTAAATGCATCAAACTCCCCTAGTCCAGAATTTTCTATTCTCCAACCTTTGCCTTCCCATCCATCAAGGTAAATAGAGCTACCGATATTTCTTTCCAGATAAATATTCCCTTTAGCCGTATCATCTACATCTTTCCTCAAATACTTCCGATTCAGTTCCTCAGGAGAAGTTCCACCACCTCCTGATATCATCGAATTTGATACAGATCCTTGATTCTTTATATTATTTATGGCATCCCATATTTTGTCAATAGTTCCAGATACAGGTTGATCACTTAAAGATATTTTATATTGGGGTATCCCATCACCTTCTGTAATAACAAGAGACTGGATAATAATATCATAATCGATTAATAAGTCTGCGTCATATATGGGGAGTTTATCTCCTTCCATAATCTCTTCATACAAAGAGATATTTCTTGCCATGAATATCTCATCTACACCGATATTATAGGTATATGTCACATGGTCGTATCTGGCCAAAAACTCCTTTGCACGTTTAAGCAATTTCTCCTCTGCATAAGTAACATACTTTTCTGGCATCCGGATATGAAGCAGAACAAACCTATTACCAGACTGCAGGTTCTGGTCTTTATTGGGAACTTGCCAATTATCGCGTTTTGACTTATTCAACGTAAGCTCATAGCCGCCTGTATCTAACTTTTCAACCTTAACTATCTCAAATTCATACCCAAGCAAAGACCCGTTCTTAATAGATATAGTCGCAGTCTCCCCGCTAACCAGATAATCATTGATATCAAATCCAATATCTTTTATATTGATTTTAAAAGTATTATTAGATTCAGTATCAGCTGTTACCTGTTCCGCAGATACGATTTCGTCTATGCGTCCTATACCATCAACTTCGACTCCCTCTATTGATGGATATATATCATCAAAAACGACCGATTGAGGACGTATCCCATAAATTGAAATATTGTCAGAATCTATATAGTCAATGCCTGTTTCCTTATACCCGGGAAGCATAAGATTTTTTTTAGGTACAATGTCGGTAGATAGCTTGTTGTAGTCTTTTGGGATATTTCTATCAGATCCATAAGCTTTAAGTCGAGTTATTACAGCTTCGTCCGAATTTACATTTCTTTCAATTTTGTACAACCCGTTATTAATACCATAATTAAATGTATGTTTTACAACAACAGGAGGAAAACCAACCTTGACTGTTCGATTGGATACTGTAAAATTCAGTCCATACTCTTTATTGAAGAGTACCACAGCATTCCAACAAGAGGTATTTTCTATTTCAATATTCTTATCTTCAGTAACAACAGAAGGATCGATCTTAATAGTCCATTGGCCAGGATACAAACGATCAAGATTAGCCTTTATCCTATCCGCCAGATCATGAGCGGTGCCAATAAACGAGAATTTAGGACTGGATGAATAATGAAGCTGATTGTCATAAAGAACATAATCACAAAAATCACAATTTTGCAATTCAACATGTGACTCAGGATGAAAAGTAAGGTTATATGTTATAGCATCTCCAGAACTTCTAACTTCTGCTTCTTTTGAATCAGATGGATCATAATCCAAGACAAACTTCTCTCCTCTATATTCTACATAATCCCCAATAGCAAAAGGTATAATTATCGGAGACTTATAAGTGATAGTTATAGACCGGTCACCCATAAATGCGCCGTTATATGAGAAACTCTTTATCTCACACCGTATAGTTAAACCATCTTTTGATTTTATCTGGATCATTTGGATAATCTAATTTCTGTTATTGGGTCATTAACCTTCAATGTTACAGTAAACTGAACTACATCATTTTCTCCTTCTCTTCTTCTAAAAGCTTTCTCACTATACGAAGAGTAACGTACATGCGTCCGACCTAAAGTAGAATAAGTGTCATAAATAGAAAACTCACCATCTCTCGACAGATAATTCATAAATGATCTTATTTGACTATTGGCAGTACCTCTTTCCCCGATAAATACAAAATCAACATTCATTGTGTACGCCTCAAATACCGGAGATTCCGGTAAATATTCATCATCTCCATTCTGATCAGGCCAACTCCTTTTAGCCGGCTCCTTCATTTTTGGATACAAAAGGAAAGGAATACTTTTAATCCATATTCCCCACTCCTTCGAATCCCTGACAGGAGAGTTAGTCTTTAGTTTTTGTATGAGAAACGGCTTATATTCCATATGTCAAAATAAAAAAAGCCCAGAATCCCCTTATAAGGAACCCTGGGCTTACTGTGCCTCTATTGTTTAGGCAAATATAGGCAATGTATTTTATTTAAACAAATACTTTAAGTAAATAATTTATACATTTACAACACAATGAATTACCGATTAATAATTCATATTGCATTTCATTGATTTAAATATACGTCTATATCCCCTTATAGTCTGGATAATAGACATATATTTTCCTTGGGATGCGTCAGGATCATTAAGGCTCATATCGGCCAAATCACAGGTTATATCGTCTATCTCTTCCAAGACATCATTAACACCTGCATTATTATTACTCTGTAAGCTTCTAATCTGGTCGATTAGGTTTTGTGATATTAGAACATCGTCTATTCTGACTGTATTTTCTTTTGCTTCCATGATACATTTAATTAATTAACAATAGTTGTTAGAGAAAGGCACAGGTGTAGCCGCAGTGCATACCTTGTGCCTCGATAAGGTTGAAGTAGATCGCTGCTCAATTAAGTTTTGAAAATATAAAACTATTTTGGTTTATTTGCTTGTATCCTTTCAGATCTTTATTAATGCTCTCATAATATATACTTAAGTTGTTTCAATAATTATCCGCGTAAATGCCAGGCAACAAGCAATTACACGAACTTAATTCGTGCCTGTTGGTAGTAAAGGTATTTATTGCCGGATTGGTTAATTCCGCCAATATTCCAATTCTATCAGTAACAATAAAACATTTGATTTTCTTATTTTGTTATCTAATATTAGAGGAACTGTTTTTATTCGATAAGTGCATATCTTGTATTTTAACGTTTAAATTCTATTGAATATTAAGGGCTAGAATTCTTTCTCAAAAGCTATATTGAAAAACTAGCTCATTTTAAATCAACGCCATATAAATCATGACACACATACAACCATCACTCCCCAGAACGCAATCATTAACACAAAAAGAGTTTATTTGTGTATATGTCACAAGTAAACAAAAATATTATTTAACTACCGAAAATCAAAGCGTAGGTTTTGTTATAAAATATGGCATGAAGTTTTGAACTTATTATTAACAATGCTGCAAAAATATACTTAACATCGTTACAGATAAATGTTAGAACAAAAAAAGAGGCGAGTTATAGGCTCACCTCTAATTCTTTTCCTGTTAAAGCAAAATAGATGTTTTGAAGTTGATGTAGATACTCGAAGTCTTTAAAATAACAATTTGAATACCAATCATCCTCACATTCAATAAATATACTAAATCCTGATTCTACTTTACGAATAAACAAACCGCATATTTTCCAACAGGCTGATTCAGGGTCATAACTAAATCCAGACTTCAAAAGTAATTCTTCTGTTAGAGGAATAGGACTTAAATTTATTGGATGTTCTTCCCCATAAAAAGTATCACCATCCGATCTTAAATACTTAAGTCCAATATTTTCTTCCGATATAGACTCGACAATACCCACGACCTTACATCCAATTTCCTGGGCTAAATTCGTATCGTCATTAACGACATTTCCTATTCTTAAATCTCTGACATCTATCATAATAAACCAACTAAAATCCCAGCATTGCTGCCGGAGATATGTTTAACACTCTGCAAAGCAAACGAGCAATCTTTAAAGTAGGTTCAGATCGGCCGGAAATATAATCGTTAACCCTTGATGGACTTACTCCTATCTCGCTTGCCAGTTGTCTTTGAGTCATACCTTTCTCTTCTAAAGATAGTTCTATCAATTCTGATACAGTAGGCTTTTCAATCGGGTGGTGTTCTTTTTCATAAGCTATCACAATATCGGACATAACAGTGAGTTCCACCGCCTTTTTATCGTTTGCCGGAGTATTATCATCAACTAATGGCAAAAGCTCTTCTACTCTGGCCAAGGCAAATTCATATTGTTCTTTCGTTACTTTATTCATGTTTGCACTTATTTGGTTGAACAATCAATTTTATCATAATCCTTATGTGTCCCGATCCAACGTACATAAATATATCCAATAGTAAACTTTACGACTACTATAAGCCTGTAATTGTTCCCTCGAATGTTAAATACATAATGCTGGTTACCCACATAATCAACAGAAGGGAAATCGACCTTTATATCAGACAGGTTTCTCCATTCTGCTTTTTCTGCGATATCATACCAGCGTTCAAGAGCAACACGGGAATCTTCATATCCGCTTGTTTCGTAAAAGTCTTTTATCTTTCTATGTGATACAATCCTCATTGTTATGTTGTTTGATACAAATATACGAATAAGTTTTGAAATATAAAATATGTACCACGTAAAAGTTTTATAAAACAAAATCATCCGGCTTTCTTAGTCTATAGCCTATCAGACGTTAACTTTCCTTCCCGTACTAGGCCTAGTCACAGAGTCTAGCAAGTCGTATATCTTATCTGCTGCATCAGCATTTCGGCCAGTATTACTAGCAATCGTTTCAAGATGTTTCAAATTTGCCACTGCCAAAGCCATTTCGTTAAGTGGAGATATTGCACTATCCGTCAACTTTTGTAGGTTTGCTCGGTTGACGGATAGATCCGCACGCATGGCATTCATGTAGCTTCCTAGAAGTTCGGCTGTATCCTCTGTATCCTCTGTTACCCCTTGTATCGCACCAGTTAACCCTGATTGCTTTTCTGAATCCGGTTTAAACAAGTCTAAACCTTGTTCTTTTGCCATCTCCTGATATTTCTTCAATATCTTCTCATAATCTTCTTGCTTGGAAAGAATACCCTCTGTTAAAGCCCCTAAGATATCCGCATATTCATTAAATTTTTCTTCGTCAGGCTTCTTATCGTCTTTCATAACCTCCATCATCTTGTCCTGAGCTTCTTTTATAAAATCTTCGAAAATAGCAGAATACAACATCTGATTTGCCAAATCCTCCAACATTTCAGATACAGAATCTTTAAATGCCTTTGCCGCATCTGTACCATTGGCAAAAGCATCTACCAAGGCATCTGTTATAGTGTCACCTAATTCTCCAAAGACATCAGAGAGATAATCTCTAACACTATCAATAGCGTCTTCGTAGGCTTTCCAGTAATCAGACATTTCTTGCAAGTATTGCTGATTTTCTGCACTTAGTTTTTTAAAAGTATCACTACCTAGAAACTTATCCAAAGCATCCTTATTGACGCTGCCGTCTTCATTAAATAACTCTGGAACAGCATCTTTTAAGGATTCATATTTAGCAGATCGGAACCAAGTAGAATGTCTTACTTGTAACTGCATGTCGGCGATAGATTCAGCTGCAGAATCATAACTATTTTTTATACCGTTTGCTTCGGCAATAAGACCTGTAAGGCCAGTATATTTTTTTCGATTAGCTATATTGTCTAAGGTCGTATTATAGCGCTCCAATGCATCTGTAGCCGTATTGATATTATCTTTGGCATTAGTCCATAAATCGTCGCCTAATATACTATCTTTATTTTTATCAATCTGGACATTTAACTTCAACAAGGAAAGTTCATAATTTAATTTCCGGGTTTCCTCCCTAAACTTTTCCATGTAGTCATTCTTTTTGAATAGACCGGCAATAGCTGTTACAGCCTTTAGTGCTGTAGAAACAACGGTTAATATAACGGATGCTTTCTCAACTGCAATAATTGAAGCTGCGGCACCTTCTGCAGCCATTTTTGTCGCAGTTGTCGACCAGTTTGCTAAATTGACAATACTGTTAACCATTTGGAGTGTAGATGAAGTAACCGTACCAGCAGCTTTTATAATTTCTCCTACTGTTCCACCCACTGTATCCCCTATCTCCTGAAAGGAACGATCTACTTCGTTCAAGGTTTTGTATAATTCCTGCCACTCTTTTATGGCGCCTTTCCCTTGATTGGGCTTTAGGTTAAGTTTATTCATCTGCTCCCTTAATACAACAATCTCTGCTCTGGCTTTAGCCAATGCATCCCCATTGTCAGGAGAAAATCGTTCTAGTTTTATTAATTCAGCTTCAGCCTCCAGTAATAAGTGGCGTAAATCGTCAAGAGTTAATTTTGTAATTTGCTCAGCCCAAGATTTAAACTTTTCCTCACGCTGAGCAAATTCTAAATCAACAGCCTCTAAAGCTTTATCTTCTTGATAATCTAATTCCTTCAATGTTGACTCTGAAGCTCCGGACTTCTTCAATGTATCTCGATCTTTAGCAAACTTTCTTTCGATGGAAGCACGCTTATCAATATAGCCCTGATACTCTTTAGCAATACTATCAAAATATTCTTTTACTTGTTTTTTCTGTAGATCCAATGACTGCTGAAACTTTTCTTTTTCTTGAGCTTGAAAATCTTCAACTTGTATACTTAATGGATTCTTTTTGATTTCCTCCTTAAGATCATAGTATTTTTCTTGAGCAAGATGCAACCCCTCACCAAAATCCTCTGCAATCTTGTCGCTTAAATCGGTATCTACATTTAGTACAATACCCAAACCGCCATTCTTTTTATTATCGGCTTGGAGTATATTTTCTGCATCATTTAATGTTGTATCAATATATTGTTCAAGTTCTTCTGGGCTTAACACGGTTCCGTCCGGAAGAATAGGCGTTACATGCACCATAACGTCTTTTCCTGCTTGATTTAACTGAAATGACGAACTAAAAACGGTAGCAATTCCTTCACCTGCATCTTCCCATCCTTTTTTTGCTAACTCCGCAGCATCTACAAGGGGTCTAGCTAATAAGTCAACATTACCTTTACCAAATGTTTCATTCATTTGATTTCCCAGAGTCTTTAACTGATTGGTCAAATCGATTATACTTGTAAATTGTAATTTATCTTTCTTGAAATTAGGATTTTCTTTTTCCCATTGCTCACGTTCTAGTTTTCTTACCTTTTCGATACTATCTTTTGATTCTTTTTCAATGGCCGCATTTCTTTTATGGTAATCTAATTTAATTTGAGCAAGAGTTTTCTCACTCCCATCCTTCATTAAATTGATGCGAGTCTGTTCGATATCTAATTCGGCTTTTGTTATAGCTTCTTTTAAGAGCTGATTTGCTTTTTCAATTTCACTACGTTGTTTTTCTGAATCAATATATGGTGTTTTATCCTTTTTTTGTAGTTCAATCTTATTAAAAGCGATATATTCCTTTCTAAACTTTTCTAATTCTTCACCTCCAACTTTAGCAGCATCGGCTGCATCTATCAAAATTCCTTTAGCATCATTTAGTCTTTTATTGTATTCTTCCTGGTTAATCACAGACATAGATAAAAGCCTATCCAAATTAGATATTGTTTTTTGATAAGCTTCATACTCTGACATCTTTTCAAATGGGACTTTAAATTCAGGAGTAACTTCCGATTTATATGATTTCTGAAGTTTTTTTCGCGACTCGTCAATCCCCTCTATTTTAGACTCGACCTTTTCCAAAGCTTCAGTATAGTGCCCTACTGCCAGTTCGGCATCTCCTATACCCTTATAATTTAGAAACCAGGGTAATTCCTTCTGTCTCTCCAGTTCTTTCTTCGCCTCATTCAATTTGTTTACAAGATCAAGCCTTTCCCTTGTAGCCTCTATTCTTTCTTCATCTAAAGCGGCGTTTTCTAAGCTAATCTTTCTAGCTTCCTCAGAGTTTTTAATACTTATAGCCAAAGCATCATATGCCGCTTGGGCGTTTCCTACTAATATTGCTTCAGAACTTAATTTTCCAAAGTAATCCGGGAATAACTTTTGTAATTGCTCCGTAGCAGCAGTTCGCTCCTTAACAGTGCGGGTTGCATCCTGTGTCACTCCATACAAGAGTTGCAGCTGAGATAGTTCTTTAGATGCACTTTTAGCGGCTTCTTCGTGTAATTCGTTTAGGAACTTCTGAGTATCGGCAAGAATACTAGCTGCGCTATTTCCTTTTATGATTTCTTGAACCCACGCTTGGATCTCTCTTGAATAAGCAGTAAGAACGGTAATACCTACAATTAACGCCGTCTGCCAATTAAGTACAGCTCCTACCATCTGCTTCCATACAGGAGTAGCGGCTTGATTGGTTTTCTTTAGCTCATTAAATTCTTTGTTAGCTTTGGCTATCTCATCTGCCAAATATGGTAAATTATTAGACAGTGACAAAATAAAAGTGCTTAAAGAAATACCAAGATTTGGAAGCTCCCGGGCAACCATATTTATTTGTGTACGCAGCCCATTATACTGCGTACCCATCGTTTTGGCCAGAGCTGCATTGTTAGCCATTTCGGCGTTGATCTTCGCTAGGTTCTCATCTGCATTGTTTATGGTAGTCAACAAAGATTTTCCAATGCCAGAATTACGATCTGCCTCAGATAGAGAACGATACGTATCTTTCAACTTCTTTAATTCATTCTCCAACATTTTGATGGAACCGGCAGCTGTTTGAGCAGTACCCATTTCCTTTTCCAACTCTCTATAATAGGCTGACATTTGCTTTTGGGCATCACTATAGCCTGTCAAAGATTGAATGTATTCTTTAAATTCACCAGCAGACTGTTTTTTTAATGCTCTTTCCCGTGCCGCTGCTAACTGATCGGCACCTTTTGCAGCACCTTGATAAGCGTTTCCAACCTTTAGAATATCCTCCGCATCTTTCTGAGTAATGCGTGTTTTACCAATTTTTATTCCTCCGGCAATTTTAGCAACCTCTTCAGCCAGCTTTTTATCTTTTTTGAGGATTTCTTCTAATTTATCCTCTCCTGTTATACTGTAATATAACTCTCCCAAAAATCCACTTTTCCCTGCCATATTATTGCTGATTTAAAAATTGAGTAAAATTGATTTCTTCTTGTTGGTTCTGTTTCTGACGGGCAATACGTTCTTGCATTCTCTTTACAGATTCGGCATTAAGCCTGTCTACTAAATCTGATTGCTCTTGTTTCTTTACGCTGTTTTCACTATCTGATGAATTATAGTCGGTGT
>QWCH01003006.1_pt2 | contig 19006 bp, 20 predicted proteins | sample 1972671 | NCBI WGS metagenome assembly QWCH01 (sample SAMN09866713, study PRJNA288562) | Human gut metagenome isolate term3_stool, whole genome shotgun sequencing... | isolation source: gut | host: Homo sapiens | place: USA: California | reverse complement strand
CATCTCCCTGGCAGCCGAAACATCCCAGTGGATGCGCTGCCGTCTGTCGATGGACTGCCGGCAGACCTGGGCACACCGCTGTTTGTCTACTGCCTGAGCGGAGCACGGAGCCGGCAGGCGGTATCCGCGCTGCGGCGCATGGGGTTTGCCCAGGCTGCAAATATTGGCGGTATCAGCGGATACCGCGGAAAGATGGAGGAATAAGGCTATGAAAGTTGTTATCGTCGGCGGCGTGGAAGCCAACTCACCGGCGGCTGCGGCGGGACTCAAAGCCAACGATATTATTTTAAAACTCGGTGATAAAGCCATCGATTCCATGAGCCAATTGCGCCGTGAACTTTACAAATACAAATCCGGAGATTCCGTCGATGTGGTCATCGTAAGAGGCGGGAAAAAACAAACCCTTAAACTTACCTTCACCGATTACCAAGTGCCGAAATTCCTGCCACAAGCACGGCAACAAGCACAGGAAGAACCGCAAGAAGATCCGGAATCCATTTTCCCCATGCCTTAGCATAAGTCATTTAAAAAAGATATAAAAAAACGGCGCAGTCGGCAACAAAGCCCTACGCCGTTTTTTAGTGCTCTTAATTTGTCAGGAGCAATTAAAGGATGTCTTTCCAATTATTAGGAAAACCCATAAAACGATAATTAAAGTAGCCCTGGTATTTGTTGAAGGTATTTTCTAAATCTTTTAAAAGAGATTTCCATTGGTCATTTGCATTTAGAATTCTCTTTATGATTAAAAGGATGGGGAATATTTTATTTTGTTTACCTTTATATTGTTCGTTCTCAGAATAAAGACGGGGGGTTTCCTTCAAAGGCATATTATAAAGTCTGGTGTAGTGGGCACAAATATTTCTAACCTCAACAAGGCATAAAATCCAATTTTTTAAGTACTTAGGATCTGTATTGTAGTGATTAGAAATTTCTTTTTGATCTTCATCCTTAAGAATACTGAACAAAGAGGATAAATTTCCGAAAGACATGAGTTCAACAGATACCCAGATTGGAAAATTTCCGCCGTATTTTTCTAAATGATGTTTAACAAAAGGCTTATTCCTTTGCCTATCAACTTCATTATTCAAATTTTCAATTATGATGGAATAGATGGTTCGCCCCTTTCTATTCGCTTTGTAAATAAAATTATTTTCGTGCATAAGAACGTCAGCACCATATTTAAGTGATAAGTGGTAAGCAATTTGAGTCCTAAGTTCAATTTCTATTTGTTCAATGGTTCTGATTAGATTATTTTTAAATTGACTGTCGAAGCAGTAAAGGTTAAAAAGATGTTCTATACTTATGGAGTCTTTGTAATGTTCTTTATTATCGAACTTTCTAAGACCAATGCCGTAGCCAGAGAGTCTGTAATAGTTTACCTTTTTCAAAATTTCTTTTGCGAAAGTATCATCGGTAATTGACAGATTGTGATCGACCCTCAGTTTTTTTATTTGATCCTTGTAATTTAAAGCGGGTTTTAATTCCATAGAATACTCCTTAGTATAAAAAAGCCCTCTCCGTGGTCCGCATGTAGAAAATCTACAGTAAGCGTGGAGAGGTTCTGTTAGATTAATTATAGCATAGAAAAACTAGAAATCAATTAGCGAAGCCAATAATCTGTTAATAGCATCGATAAAGACGAAGTTTATAGAACTAACATCGTACGGTTGCTGTGAGCGCCCATTTAAATCCGAAGGGATCCAGGAAGAGGGCGGTTTTAAGTGTGCCGTCGCCGGAAAAACAGGGTTCCAGCAGGGGAAGGGCGTCCCGTTCCAGAGCGTCGTCGTAAAGTGTTTCCAGATGATCTTCTTCCACTTCCACTGTAAAGGTTATGCCGCCATTATCGGCGAGAGGTCCGCGGGGATCGCGCACAAGTTCAAAGGGAATATGGAATAGGGTAAGACGGGCGGAGAGTATTTCGCCCTCTTTTTCTTGTCGTTCGTTGATTTCCACGGGAAAGAGATCGCCGTAAAAATAAAGTGCCGATTGTACGTCTTCGACGCCGAGGGTCATCGTAAGCGGTGTCATAAAAGCCTCCTTTTTTCGTTGACTCTATTGTACGACGAGGCGAAAAACTTTTCCAACGATCTTTTTTTGCTATAATAAAGGTTTAGGAGGGATAGGATGATACTCAAGGGAGTAAACGCAACGCAAGAGCTGGGTCGTTTTTTAGGCGCCACGCTCGAACCCTACGATGTCCTCGCCTTAAACGGCGATTTGGGCACGGGGAAAACTACATTTGTAAAGGCTCTGGCCGAGGGCATGGGGCTGGATTCGGAGGTCACCAGCGCCACTTTTACCATTGTGAATATTTACGAAGGGGATCCGTCCCTTTACCATTTCGACGTTTACCGTCTAAAAGACGAAGAGGAATTTTTTGAAATGGGCGGGGAAGAGCTCTTAGACGACGGCTCCGTGTGCGCTATCGAATGGGCAGATCGCATCGGAGAAAGTTTGCCCGAGGAGTATTTGATCCTGAATTTTGAGCGGATCGACGAAACCACGCGGCGCATAACGGCAAAAGGCGTAGGCTCGCGGGGGGAAGTTTTAGAAAAAGAGGTAATGGCTTATGAAAATTCTCGCATTTGATACGGCGACCATAGAGACGACCTGCGCCGTGGTGGAAGACAAGAAGGTACTCGCCGCTTCTTCCATTAACAGCCGCCTCTCCCATTCGGAAACCCTGGTCTCCATGATCGAGGAGATGCTTTCCGCCCTCGCCTTGGAAATGAAGGATTTGGACATGATCGCCGTAGGCGTAGGGCCCGGCTCCTTTACGGGGCTTCGCATTTCCGTCGTCCTCGCCAAGATTTTTGCGAAAACCTTGGATATTCCCGTGGTAGGCGTGTCCACTTTGGCGGCGCTGGCTCGCCAGGTAGCGGAAAGCGGCATCGTCGTGCCCGTCTTCGACGCCAGAAGAAAGCGGGTCTACACAGCCCAATTTAAAAAAGAAGGGGACGTGCTTACCCGCCTGACAAAAGACGACGCCGTCGCCGTGGACGAGCTGATAGATTCTCTTCCCGAAGGGGCGACGATTATCGGTGAAGGGCTCTCCCCTTACGGCGAAAGCTTTAGCGCATCGGAGAAAGGCTTTTTCTGCTATCCCCAAAGCCTTTCCCAAGTGCGGGCATCCTTTATCGCCGAGGAGGCGTTGGTGCAATACGAACGGGACGGGGCGAGCAATCCTTACGAATTGGAACCTAATTATTTGCGGCCTTCTCAGGCAATGCGAGAATACAGGAGGAAACATGGACAATCTCTCGACGCGTGAAGCTTGTACCGACGACCTAGAGGATATTATGCGCATCGAGGAAGAGAGCTTTACCGCCCCCTGGTCTTACGACAGTTGGAAGCGGGAGCTTGAAAATCCCCTCACGTATTACGAAGTGCTCCTCTATCACGATGTGATCATCGGTTATGTAGGTGCCTGGCTTTTAGGGGATCAGGCCCATATCGGTAATGTGGCAATCGATGGGGATTTTCGCGGCAACGGCTACGGCCGCTACATGATGAACCATTATTTATTTGCCGTCTACGAAAAAAACATTCGCGCCGCCACCCTGGAAGTGCGGGAAGACAATGTGGCCGCCATCGCCCTTTACGAATCCCTCGGTTTCGAACTGGAAGGCGTGCGGAAAAATTATTACGCTCACATCAAGCGCGACGGCTTAATTTATTGGAAGAGGTGGTAATGTGCTAACACTGGGAATCGAATCGTCCTGCGACGAAACGTCGGTGGCCGTGGTCAAAGACGGCAGGGAGATTCTTTCAAATATAATTTCATCTCAAATCGAAATTCACCGCTTATTCGGCGGCGTGGTACCGGAGATCGCCTCGCGAAAACACGTTTCCGCCATTCTCCCGGTAATCGACCTGGCCCTTGAAGAGGCGAAGATCACCATGGACGACGTGGACATTATCGCCGCCACCCGGGGGCCCGGGCTTATCGGCGCTCTTCTCGTAGGGCTTACGGCGGGACGCGGTCTCGCCCTCGCTACAGGGAAACCTTTCGTCGGCGTAAACCACATTCGCGGCCACGTCTGCGCCAATTACCTGACCCATCCGGATCTGGAGCCGCCTTTTGTCGGCCTCATCGTCTCCGGAGGCCACAGCTATTTAATTCACGTGGAAGATTACATCGACTTCACCCTTTACGGCAAGACGCGAGACGATGCCGCAGGCGAAGCTTTCGATAAAGTGGCTCGCGCCATGGACATCGGCTATCCCGGCGGGCCCGTCATCGACAAACTTGCCAAAGAGGGGAAGGAAACTTACGAACTTCCCCGAGTGATGTTGGAGCGGGGCAGTTACGATTTCAGTTTTTCCGGGCTTAAAACCGCCGTCTTAAACGAACTTAACAACGCCAAACAAAAAGGCGAGGAGATTCGCGTGGCGGATATGGCCGCGAGTTTTCAAAACGCCGTCGTGGACGTGCTCACGGAAAAAACCTATCGTCTTGCCCATGAGCTCGGCGAAAAGAAAATCGTCTTAGCCGGCGGGGTCAGCGCCAATTCCGGTTTGCGCGCCGCCATGGAAAAGCGAGGAGCTGAAGAGGGCATCGAAGTGTATTACCCGGATCCTATTCTCTGTACCGATAACGGCGCCATGATCGCCTCGGTAGGCTATTACAGTTACATGAAAGGCGAAGAGGAAAGTGTCTTTGCCGATCCCAATTTAGGTCTCGATTAAACCGCAGTCAGCTGCGGTTTTTTTATTTAGGCGAAGAAAATGATAGTGAGAATGGGGCAAACTTGTGAAATTAGTGCAAAGATGAAATAAAATTGAAACAAATTTGTAGAATTAGGGGATCTCACGATGGCGTTAGAGAGTGTCGACAATTTCAGAGGAAAACGTGCATAAGTCTGTGGATAACGTGGATAAGTTTGTGGAAACCTGATGTCATCGTCTCTTGAGTGTGTATAAGTCTGTGTGTAGTGTGGAGAACATGTGGGAAAATCGCGGAAAGAGAAAATAGATTTTCAGAGACGGAATGAGAATGGGGAAAAATAGTGCAAAAAGGGAAGGTAAAAAAGAATGGCGGCCGTCCCGTTTTTTGCCGCTAAAATGTAAGGGATTGGCCCCGCTTTCTTCATTTTTTAATCTTGTGTAAGGTATGATGCAAAGAAAAAAAGCAATCATCACGTGATTGCTTTAGTCGTCGGAAAGTTCGAACCATTTGTCGTACAGAGCATCTAATGTTTTCTGAAGGGCGTCGCGCTTTTCCGAAAGTTCCAGCGCCACCGTGTGGTCCTCGTAGGTTTTCGGATCGGCGAGGGCTTCGTCTATAGAATGAATTTCCTCTTCCAAGGCGTGAAGTTCGCCTTCCAGCGCCTTTAATTCTTTTTTCTGTGCGCGGGCTCGCTTTTGTTCTTCCCTCGTCTTCTTTTTTTCCTTTACGATTTGCGTCTTCGTAATATCTTCTTCGTCTATCTCTTCCTCGGCGTGGGCGGCTTCCCATTTTTCAAGGAAGTAATTGTAATCCCCTTCCACCATAAAGACACCTTCTTCCGTGAGGCAGACGATTTTCGTCGCCACGCTGTTTAAAAAGTAGCGGTCGTGGCTAATGGTTAAAATCGTGCCGGCGTAATCTCTGAGCGCCGACTCGAGCGATTCCTTGCTTTCGATGTCCAAGTGATTGGTGGGCTCGTCGAGAAGGAGGAAGTTGGCGCCGCTCAACATAATAATCAAAAGAGAGAGCCGCCCTTTTTCGCCGCCGGAAAGATCGCCGATGCGCTTTTTCAAATCGTCTCCCGTAAAGAGGAAGCGGGCGAGGTAGGCGTAAATATGGTAGCGGTCGAGCTTCGGGTAGCGATCCCAAAGTTCATCCTCCACGGTTTTCATATCGTCCAGGGTCGCCATTTCCTGATCGAAATAGGCGACGGTGACGCCGGTGCCCTCGGTAATAGTGCCTTCGGTTAGGGATTCTTCCCCTAAAATCATTTTAAAGAGGGTACTCTTCCCGATGCCGTTGGGGCCGATAAGGCCCACCCGTTCCCCTTTGTAAATGGGGAAGGTGATGTTTTCGAAAAGGGGCTTTCCGGGAAATTCTTTTTTCACATTTTCCACGCGGAGCACGTCTCGGCCGCTTTCTTTTTCCGGCTCGAAACGGAGCACCATTTGCTTGTCGTTTTGCACATCCTCGATGCGCTCCATTTTATCCAGTTGCTTTTGTTTACTCCGCGCCGTTTTTAAACTTTTTTCACGATTCCAGCTGCTGAGCCGATCGATCATGGCTTCCTGCCGCTTAATTTCACGCTGCTGCATTAAATAGGCGTGGCGTTGCTGTTCGAGATTTTCCCGTCTACGGCGCACGAAATTGGTGTAATTACCATTGTAGCTGGAAAGGCTTCCCCTGTGGAGGAAGAAAATGCGATCCACGATATTATCCAAAAAATAGCGGTCGTGACTGATGACCACGACGGCGCCTTTAAAAGCCTTCAGAAATTTTTCGAGCCAGGCGATGGATTCCATATCCAAGTGGTTGGTGGGCTCGTCTAAAAGCAAAAGATCGGGTTCGTGGAGGAGCAGTTTGGCGAGGGCGAGGCGAGATTTCTGTCCGCCGGAAAGATTATCCGCCGGCATGGCCATTTCCGCTTCAGAAAAGCCTAAGCCGCGAAGGGCGCCCGTTACGGCGCTTTCTCTGCTATAGCCGCCGCTTTTTTCATAATGATCCACCAGGTTTTGGTAGCGATTAATTAAAAGCTCCAGTTCTTCCCCCTGTACGCGGGCCATGTCCTCTTCCATGCGACGAATGTCTTTTTCCATGTCGATGACCGATTGGAAAGAGGCCATACATTCCTCGTAAATACTCGCTCCGGGAGTAATGGAAACGTGTTGTTCCAAATAACCGATATGAAGATCCTTCGTCGTCGAAATATCGCCGGTATCGGGGGAAAGATCCCCTGCGAGCATTTCCATTAAGGTGGTTTTACCGCTGCCGTTGGAGCCGATCAGGCCGATTTTTTCGCCGGGCTCGATTAAAAAACCCACATCCGAAAAAATGGGTTCGATGTAAAATGTCTTGGATAAATTTTGTGCCGATAAGATTGCCAACTCTTTTTCCTCCTCATCCCACCATAATAACAGATATAGAGAGGTAGAAAAAGTCGGTAAACTTTCAAATAGCTCTTCCCAAGGTTTGAAATTTTCTGTATACTATGAAAGTAATAGATAGATTCCTATCAAATAATAATAAATCTATTGTGCGTTTGAAAGGTGATATAAATGGCAAATAACAAAAATAAAGTATCGGAGACCGTCATCAGACGTCTTCCGAAATATCATCGCTATTTAAGTGAATTACACGAGAAGGGCGAAGATCGCATTTCGTCTCAAGAGTTAAGCGACCTTACAGGTTTTACGGCGTCGCAAATTCGCCAAGACTTAAATAACTTCGGCGGATTCGGCCAACAAGGTTACGGCTATAAAGTCGCCGTGTTAAAAGCTGAGCTCGAAAACATTTTAGGTATTTCCACCATTTACAAAACGGTGATTATCGGCTCCGGTCGCCTGGGAAGCGTCATCAGCAATTACAAAGGCTTCTTAGACAGTGGCTTTGAAATTGTGGCCATGTTTGACCGCGACGAACACGTCGTCGGCACATCCGTAGGTAAACACGTGGTAAAATCCGTCGACGAGCTGGAAGACTTTTTAAAGGAACACGGCGAAGTCAGCGTGGCGATTTTAACCGTTCCCAAAGAAGGGGCACAAGCCATCGCCGATCGTTTAGCGGCATGCGGTATTCGCGGCATTTGGAACTTTGCGCCGGAAGATCTCGAAGAAATGGATGACGTTATCGTAGAAAATATTCGTTTAACGGACAGCCTCTTAACATTAAGTTATTACTTAACCGAAGACGATCGCTAGTAAATGTAAGAGCGGGCGGTGCCTGCTCTTATTTTTGTACAGAAAAGAGTTGCCATGTTGTCTCATTTAGCCATGACCGTTGAAAGCGGACAGTATCACCATTGGGAGAAAAAAGAAAACCTCTACGCGTTGGTAAACGGCGAAGAGGCTTTTTTTCTAAAAGAGGGCGACCTTATAAAAGGGGATGAGGATGCCTTTTTTCGCTTTATCGACGGATACAGAGATTACGAAAAGGTGGCGAAGATGGTGGAAGAAAGCGAAGATTTAAAAGACCTCGCCACCTATTTGCCTCTTCGTATATTGCGCCAATCGCCCTGGGAAGCCATGGTCTCCTATATTTTATCGGCGAATAATAATCTCCTGCGCATACGCCGCAGCGTGTTGGATCTTTCGAAAACCTACGGCACCCTTCTCGGGAAAGCGGAGGGTCTTGCGGCCTACGCCCTTCCCGCACCGAACGTTCTCGCCGCTCGCTCCCCGGAAGATCTTCGTGCCCTCGGCGCCGGGTACCGGGATCGCTACCTTATAGGGGCAGCGACCATGATAGAGGAGGGCGGCTTCGATTTGGAGGCGCCTTTTGCCATGGCATACGACGAGGCGAAGAAATATGTTATGACCCTTCCCGGCGTAGGACCTAAAGTGGCGGATTGTATTTTGCTCTGCTACGGAAAGGGCGATGCCTTTCCCGTGGATACGTGGGTGGAAAAATCCATGGCTCGCTTTGGCCGTTTTTCGTCGAGAAAAGCTATGAGCCAATACGGCATGGAGCGCTTCGGCGACGACGCCGGCTATATTCAGCAATTATTATTTTTAAGTGAACGAGAAAAGAGGAATTTATGATCGGTGTCATTACCAACGCCCTCGCTATTGCTATTTTGGCGGTGCTGGGGAAATTGATTGGGAAGCATATTCCGGATCGAGTTCAGGATCAGGTGCTTCTCGTCCTACCTTTAAGCGTTATGACCATGGGCATTCAAATGGCCCTTAAGGCCGACGATTTTTTCGTCGTCATGATGTCTGTAGCCATCGGCTCGGGCATTGGCGCCGCCTTGGATATCGATGGCGCGTTACGACGCTTTGGCGACAGAGTCGATGCAAAAATTCGCACCCGGGGAATGGATGACGGAGGTGTAGGCCCCATGACCGCCGCTATTCAATCGTCGATTTTATTTTGCGTCGGGCCCATGGCCATCGTCGGCGCGCTGGAGGCGGGAATAGGCCATAATCCGGAAACCTTTTTTATTAAAAGCGCCCTGGACGGCATGACCGCCCTGATGTTCGCCTCTTCCATGGGTATCGGCGTCGCCCTTTCGGCGATCCCCACCTTTATCTATCAAGGGGCACTGGTTTTGGCGTCGAGTTCTCTCGCCCCCTTTATAAACGACGTGATTCTCGCCGACCTGACGTCTATCGGGGGAATTACTATTCTCGCTATCGGATTCGGCATTTTAAAGATCAAGGAGTTTCGTGTATCCAATATGCTCCCCTCTTTTATTGTGGTCTTCGCTATTCGCGCTCTCATGACCCTTTGGATGTAATAAAAAAGCACGGTTTGCGCCGTGCTTTCTTTTATTTATACTCTTCCAACCATTGGGGGCGACCTTCGCTCAAACTTCTTTGTACGTGGAGAATGCGTTGGTTTTCGCTGCCCCTAAAGGCGATTTTTAAATTTTTTTGCTCTTCGATAAAGGGTCCGTCCACGAGGACATGGCATTTGGCGAGGAGCTTTTTTTTATCCGGATCTTTTAGGATCTCTTCGAAGGTGTAGCCCGAATAGATCCATACGGGTTTGTCTACTTTTTTTTGAACCTCGTCCAACACGTCGGCGAGCCATGTATTTTCCATAGGTTCGCCGCCTAAGAGGGTAAGCCCCGCCACTTCCGGCCGATCTAAATAAGAAATCAGTTCTTCGGTGGTTTCCTCGGTCCATTGATCCCCGTAGGTCGGATCCTGGTAGATTTCGTTAAAGCAATTTTTGCAGCCTCTGGAGCATCCGGTGACGAAGACGGACACGCGGATGCCCTTTCCGTTGGCTACATCTAAAGGTCGTATTTGTGCGTAATGGCCGTACATACTAAATGTGGAGGACGCGAGCGGAAATTTCCTTTGTTCTGCCTTCGTTCCAGAAATTTTCGCCTAAATACCCGCAGGTTCTGCGAATAACCGTCAGGCGGTTGCGATCGTGATTGCCGCATTGGGGACATTCCCAATCGCCGTGTTCGTTTACTTTAATTTCGCCGTCGTAACCGCATTCCGCGCAGTAATCGGATTTCGTATTAAATTCCGCGTAGGAAATGTGATCGTAAATATACTTCATCATGGTGAGAACGGCGTCGACGTTTTGATTCATATTGGGAATTTCCACGTAGCTGATGCAGCCGCCGGTGGAAATTTTTTGGAATTCACTTTCGAAAGAGAATTTGTCGAAGACATTAATATCTTCTCGAACATCCACGTGGTAGCTGTTGGTGTAGTAGCCTTTATCCGTAATGTCTTTGATTTCGCCGAAAGTAGCTTTGTCGATGGAAGCGAAGCGATTGGTCAAAGATTCCGCCGGCGTGCCGTAAAGGGCGAAGCCCAGACCCGTTTCTTCCTTCCAGCGATCCACAGCGTCGCGCAGCGTGTGCATAAGCTTTAGAGCAAAAGCGTGGCCTTCTTCAGAGGTGTGAGATTTGCCGATGACGCATTTCGTCGCTTCGTAGACGCCGATGTAGCCCAAGGAAAGGGTGGAGTAGCCGTCTTGTAAATACTCGGTGATTTTTTCGCCGGCATCTAAACGGGCGATGGCGCCGTCTTGCCAGTGAATGGGACTGACATCGCTCGTAACATCTTTTAATCGCTCGTAGCGAATTAAAAGGGCTTGTTTTACGAGTTCGAGACGTTTATTTAAAAGATCGAAATAAGCTTCTTCGTCTTGGCCGGATAAAATGCCGATTTGTGCCAAGTTAATGCTGACCACGCCCATATTGAAGCGGCCGTCGAATTTGAAATTTCCGTTCTTATCTTTCCAGGGAGAGAGGAAGGAGCGGCAGCCCATGGGTGCGAAGACATTGCCTTCGTAAATTTCCTTCATTTTTTTCGCGGAAATATAGTCGGGATACATACGCTTAGCCGTGCAGGTGGCGGCGAGACGCGTTAAATAATAATAGGGAGAATCTTCGTGAATATTATGTTCGTCTAAAACGTAGACTAATTTCGGGAAAGCCGGGGTGACGTTAATGCCTTGTTTGTTTTTAATGCCATCGATACGTTGTCTTAAAATTTCTTCCGTAATCAGAGACGCTTCATAAGCGTATTCGTCTTTGGGATCGAAATACATAAAGAGGGTAACGAAAGGCGCTTGACCGTTGGTGGTCATAAGGGTGTTGATTTGGTATTGAATGGTTTGTACGCCGGATTTAATTTCCCGTTTCGTACGTTTCCAAGCCACTTTTTTCGCCGTGTCGATGTCCGCTTCTTCCATGCCGTAAATATCCAGCTGATCGGCAATGGCCGCTTCTAAATGTTTTTCGAAACTTCTGCGAACGTAGGGCGCCAAAATGCGGTCGATGCCGTTAATGGATTGGCCGCCGAATTGACCCGATGCCACTTGGGCAATGATTTGCGTAGTAATGGTGCACGCCGTTTGGAAACTTCTCGGCGATTCGATCATTTTGCCGTTGACGACGGTGCCGTTTGCGAGCATGTCCTCTAAATTAATGAGGCAGCAGTTGAACATGGGTTGAATATAGTAGTCCATGTCGTGGACGTGAATGGCGCCGGAATCGTGGGCGGTGACGATGTCGGTGGGGAGAATGCGGCGGCGTGCGATGTCTTTCGACACTTCGCCGGCAATAAGATCCCGTTGGGTGGAGACGACCACGGCATTTTTATTGGAGTTTTCATCCATAATATCGGCGTCGGAATAATCTAAAAGCCCTTCGATGGAGCGGTCGGTAGAATTGCTTTCTCTCTTAAAGGACTGTACGGAGCGGTAGGATTCGTAGGATTTCGCCGTAGCCACATTGCCTTTTTCGACGAGTTTTTCGAAAACCCGTTTTTCCACTTGTAAAACCGTGGACGAAAGAGCGCCTGTGGAGATTTCATTTTCGATTTCCCTTGCAATGTCTTGCGCCTGTCCTTCAATCATGTAACCTGTAGGCGAATGCATGGCCTTTTCAATGGCAATGACGATTTTATCGCCATCGAATGTTGCCGCGCGGCCGTCGCGCTTAATAATCATTTGTGCTGTCATATGTCCTCCTTTTAGTAGAGTCGATTCGAGCCCACTCCGGGGCATGTATCTAAATGAAAAGACGGCAGTGCGCCATCTTTTTTTATCCTCGATCAGTATACTACATATAGGGATCAAATGGAATATTTTTTCGAAATTTTCCTATATGTTGTGTTTGCGAAATGACACAGAAAGTCTAAGAAAAGGCTAAGTTCTGGGGACGGGGCTTTAAAATTCTTTTCTTGTTTACAAAATTTAAATCTGTGGTATTATATTAATGTGAGTTGGCACTCAAACAGATCAAGTGCTAATAAGTTTTGAGGAGGTCTCTTATGACGATTAAACCATTAGGTGAAAGAGTTGTTATTCAAAAAATAGAAAAAGAAAATGTTACGGCCAGCGGCATCGTATTGCCCGATACGGCGAAAGAAGAATCCAATATTGCGGAAGTTATTGCCGTAAGTGAAGATTTAAAAAATTCCGACGAAATCCAATGTGATGTTAAAGCGGGCGATCGCGTTATTTACAGTAAATACGCCGGCAACGAAGTGGAAATCGAAGGCGAAAGCGTCATCGTCATTAAATACCAAGATTTACTGGCTAAATTAGGTTAAATAAAATTAGGATAAGTGTAGAAACGAGGAGATAGTATGGCTAAAGATATTAAATTCAGTACAGATGCCAGAGAAGGTCTTATTGCAGGCATCAACAAATTAGCGGATACAGTAAAAGTTACATTAGGCCCCAAGGGCAGAAACGTCGTATTGGATAAGGAATTCGGCGCGCCCTTAATTACAAACGACGGCGTCACCATTGCGCGAGAAGTGGAGCTTGAAGATCGCTTCGAAAACATGGGTGCTCAACTGGTAAAAGAAGTTGCCACCAAAACCAACGACGTAGCAGGCGACGGCACCACCACGGCGACGCTGCTTGCACAAGCGATTATTCGCGAAGGCGCTAAAAACTTGGCAGCCGGCGCAAACCCCATGGTTCTTCAAAAAGGCATTACCAAAGCGGTCGATGCCGTCGTAGAAGAACTTAAGAAATTCTCCGTTCCCGTGGACAACAGCGCCGCCATCGCCAATGTCGCCGCTATTTCCGCAGCCAATGAAACCATCGGCGAACTTATCGCCGAAGCCATGGAAAAAGTAGGTAAAGACGGCGTCATTACTGTAGAAGAATCCCGTTCCATGGGCACTCAATTAGACGTTGTGGAAGGTATGCAATTCGACCGCGGCTATTTAAGCCCCTATATGGTAACCGACGGGGAAAAACGCGTCGCCGAATTAGACGATCCCTATATTTTAATTACGGATAAAAAAATCAGCAACATTCAAGACATTTTGCCCGTCTTGGAACAAGTGCTTCAAGAATCCCGACCCGTCCTCTTAATTGCAGACGATATTGAAGGGGAAGCATTGGCAACACTTGTGGTCAACAAACTTCGCGGCACCTTAAACGTCGTCGCCGTCAAAGCTCCGGGCTACGGCGATCGCAGAAAAGATATGCTCCAAGACATCGCCATCTTAACCGGCGGTACGGTGATCACCGAAGATCTCGGCTACGATATTAAAGAAGCTACCGTGGACATGCTCGGCCGCGCACAAAAAGTTCGCGTGGAAAAAGATAAGAGCGTCATCGTCAGCGGCGCAGGAGACAAAGCCGCCATCGACGATCGTATCGCACAAATTCGTTCTCAAATCGAAGAAACCGACAGCGAATTCGATCGCGAAAAATTACAAGAACGCCTCGCCAAACTTTCCGGCGGCGTCGCCGTCATCCAAGTCGGTGCGGCTACGGAAGTTGAACTTAAAGAACGCAAGCTCCGCATTGAAGACGCTCTCGCAGCGACACGTGCAGCTGTGGAAGAAGGCATCGTTCCTGGCGGCGGCGTCGTACTCGTCGACTGCATTAAATGCGTAGAAGCCCTCGCTGAAAAAGGCGAAGGCGACGAAAAAACCGGCATGATGATTATCCTTCGTGCATTGGAAGAACCTCTTCGCCAAATCGCCGAAAACGCAGGAGCCGAAGGTTCCGTCATCGTAGAACACGTTAAAGGCGAAGATGCAGGCGTTGGTTACGACGCTTACAACTCCAAATACGTGAACATGATCGAAGCGGGCATCGTCGACCCGACGAAGGTTACGAGAAGCGCTCTTCAAAACGCAGCCAGCGTATCGGCTATGATTCTCACCACAGAAGCAGCTGTGGCTACCATCAAAGAAGACACACCCGATTTAGGTGCGGCCGGTATGGGCGGCGGCATGGGCATGATGTAATCAACTGAATTATTCCAAATCCCCTTACCATATAAAGGCGAGGGGATTTTTTTATCGTATAGAGTTCCTTTGCCGGACGTGTTAAAATAAAAGTTAGTAATTAAAATAGAAATGGAGACTAAAATGAATAAAGACTATATGGTAAACGACATTAAAAATGAGATGAAGGCGTGTATCGACAATATGACGGAATTTAACATGTTTGAACGTCGGCCGCGCCTTGAAAAGTGGCTGGATCTTTTGGAGCTTCTCTACGATGTGGAAACGGAAGTTGAAGACCGCGCCATGGAACCGGAATCGGATTTTGAAGGCGACGAGCATTATGTCGGCCGCGTTCATTTGAAATTGGGCGGCGGCACCCTCGGCGAAGAGCGAGTCTTTATTCCGGAAAAAGTGCTTCGCATGCAAAATATTTCCGAAGGCGACGAAGTGCGCGCCACGGTGGTCAAGCGCGTGTACAATAACAATCACTTGAAAAACATTTACAGCTACGAACTTTTGGAAAAAGCCACGGAAACTGTGGAAAGTGAACGCCGCGTCATTTCCTACGCCAGAGTATTATCCGACGGCGATTATCGCAACCTTTACATCGAAGGGGAAGGAGATGACGGCACGATCCGCATCGATTTAGAAGACGGTAGCCTGGGCAATTTAAGTGTCGATGAGGGTGACATTGTGGATTACGCCTACTGGCAACGGGATCCTTCCGCCGGCCGCATTATTTGGATCCACAATATCGACGGCGAAAATGTGCTCACAGCCTACGACAATGCAGACGGGGAGTTTGAAGACCATCCCGATCAATTTTTGGACAATGTGCAACTGACCGTTTTCGGTAAAGGCGACGTCATTTCCGAACACATCGAGGCCATGAGAGAAGCGGGCGGCGATGTAGTGCATATCGACGATCCCTCCAATGACAATATCGAAAGCCACTTAGACGGCGCCGATCTCGTCCTCGTTTATTTAAATTCCGTACGTCCTCCGGAAGTGCAACGTATTCGCGACGGCGTGCGCAGACGGGATTTAGAGGTCCTCTTTATTCAAGATGACGACATTAACAATATTTTTTCCGCCATTCGAGATAAATTAGAAAACAGTTATTACTACGACCTTTAAACAGAAGGGAGCCCATTGTGAAACTATTTAACTCCATGACCCGAACGAAAGAAGAATTCGTCCCCATCGACGAAAACAAGGTGCGGATGTACAATTGCGGCCCGACGGTTTATAACTTTATTCACGTAGGAAACGCCCGCCCCCTGGTAGTGTTCGATACCCTTCGCCGCTTTTTCATTTACAAAGGCTACGATGTGGATTTTGTCGTCAACTTTACGGATATCGACGACAAGCTCATTAACCGTGCCATTGAAGAAAATTCCACGGTAAAAGACATTGCCGAAAAATACATCGCCGAGTTTAAACAAGACGCCAATGGGCTTAATCTCTATACCTACGACACGAAAAATCCCCGCGCCACGGAATTTATCGACGAAATCGAAGAATTTATTGCAGGGCTTGTAGCAAAAGATGTGGCATACCCTCTCAACGGCGATGTTTATTTCGACATTACGAAGGCAAAAGATTACGGTAAGCTTTCCGGCAAAAACATCGACGAACTTCAAAGCGGAGCGCGGATCGAAGTAAACAGCGAAAAGAAAAATCCCGGCGACTTCGTGCTTTGGAAAGGTAAAAAAGAAGGAGAACCGGCGTGGCCCTCACCTTGGGGCGATGGCCGACCGGGTTGGCATATCGAATGTTCGGTTATGGCGAAAACCCTTCTCGGCGACACCATCGACATTCACTCCGGCGGGGAAGATTTACAATTTCCTCACCACGAAAACGAAATTGCCCAATCGGAAACCTTAACGGGCAAGACTTTTGCCAATTACTGGCTCCACAACGGCATGATCACCGTCGATGGCACGAAGATGAGTAAATCTCTTGGCAATTTCTTCACCGTACGGGAAGTGGCGAAGGTATTCGATTTGGAAGTACTCCGTTTCTTCCTATTAAGCGCCCACTACAGAAGTCCGATCAATTATTCTTACGACGCCATGGAACAAACCAAGGCGGGTTTGGATCGCCTCTACGGCGTAAGAGATCACATGGAACAGCTTTTAGGAAGCGACATCCCCGGCGGCCGAGACGAGGATCTGGATAAAAAAGTTGTAGAAGAAAAACGCGAATTTGTAGACGCCATGGAAGACGACTTAAACACGGCCAAAGCTACGGGCAGTCTCTTCAGTTTGGCGCGAGACATTAACACCCACATCGCCTCCGGGGCAAAAAAAGACAGCCTTCAAGATGCCTACGACGTGTTTATGGAATTAGCAGGCGTCCTCGGTATTTTAGGTCGCCGCGACGAAATAGATGCATCGGAAATCGAAGCGCTCCTCGAAGAACGTAAGGAAGCGCGGAAAAACAAAGATTTTGCAAGAGCCGACGCCATTCGCGACGAACTGGCCGATCGGGGCATCGCCATCGAAGATACGAGAGAGGGCACTTTGTGGAAAAAGATGTAAGAGAATATTTCTCCGCTCCTCAGTGGACGGAAGACGAGGCGAGGGGGCAAAATCCCCTCGTTCTTGCGTATATCGGCGACGGGGTCTACGAAGTTTTCGTAAGAAGCAAGATCCTTCATAGAAAGGAAAAAGTATCCCGGCTCCACAGAGCATCGGCAGAGCACGCTAAAGCGTCGGCTCAGGCGGAAATCGCCTTAAAATTGGAGCCTCTTTTTACGGAAGAAGAAGCCGCCATTTTTAAAAGAGGACGGAATACCCATCAAAAGACCATGGCGAAACACGCCACCGTGGCGGATTACCGAAACGCCACAGGCTTTGAATGTTTGATCGGCTATCTCTACACCTCCGGGCAATCGGAGCGTCTGCGCACATATTTTACGGAAATAGAAAGGATTTGGGACGATGAATGTTAAACTCATTGCCTACACCCCGGAAGCCGAGGCGACCATCGCAAAGGCCGCCAAACTTTGCTACTCGCCGGTGGGTGTGGAGGAAATCGAAAAGAAATTAAACGACGACGAGGTGGAGCGTTTCGTTTCCATGCTCGCATCCATGGGTCACGATTCCCCCTTGGAACATGTGAGCTTTACCTTTGCTGTAGAAGGAGTGAGCCGCGTGCTTACCCATCAATTGGTGCGCCATCGCCTGGCGAGCTATTCTCAGCAATCCCAACGCTACGTTAAACTCGATCAATTCGACTACATCATCCCCGACGCCATTAAAGGCGACGAAGAAGCCGAGGCCGTCTTTTTAAAGAGCATGGAAGCGGCCAATGAAAGCTACCATAATATTACCGACATCCTTCAAAAAAAACATTATGATAACTACATCGCAGAGGGAATGGAGGAGAAAAAAGCCGCCCGCCAAGCGGAAAAACGCGCCATCGAAGACGCCCGCTACGTGTTGCCCAACGCCTGCGAGACGAAAATCGTCTTGACCATGAACGCCCGTAGCTTGCTCCACTTTTTCCACATGCGCCTCTGTCTGCGCGCTCAATGGGAAATTCGTGACATGGCACTGGCCATGTTAAAAGAAGTAATGAACACGGCGCCGGCTTTATTTAAAAAGGCGGGTCCCCCCTGCGTTAAAGGCGCCTGCCCGGAAGGCGCCATGACCTGCAGCAAAATTCAAGAAGTGCGCCGGTTTTATAAGGAGGAATTATGGACGAAACAATAATTTTCGGCCGCAATCCCGTACTGGAAGCCTTGGAGGATAAGGTCGACAGACTTTTTATTCAAAAAGGTCTTACCGACGGTACGGTGAAAAAAATTCGCGGAAAAGCCAAGGCCATGGGCGTAGACGTTCGAGAAAGAGAAAAATCCCGATTAGATGAAATGGTCGATGGGAAAAACCATCAGGGCGTCGTAGCCTACGTTACGAACTTTACCTATTCCACTCTCGAGGACATGTTCCGCCGCGCCGAGGAGCGAGGAGAAGATCCCCTCATTATTCTCTTAGACAGCATCCAAGATCCCCACAATCTCGGCGCCATTATCCGCTCGGCGGTGGCCATGGGTGCCCACGGCGTCGTCATCCCTAAAAATCGCTCCGCCGAAATCAACGGCACGGTGTATAAAACATCGGCTGGGGCAGTGGATCATATGCTCGTCGCCAAAGTGACCAACATGAATCGAACGGTTGAAGAATTAAAGAGCCGCAATGTATGGGTTTACGGCGCCGATGCCGGCGAGGGAAACCTTTACGACGCCGATCTCACAGGGCCCATTGCCATCGTCATAGGCAATGAGGGAAAGGGCATAGCCCAAAAAACGAAAGAACACGTGGATGCCCTCCTTTCCATCCCCATGCCGGGGAAATTTGAATCCTTAAATGCGTCGGTGGCGGCCTCGATTTTTCTCTACGAAATTGTAAGGCAGCGCCATGGCAAGCACACGAAAATATAAACGCAGCCAGCCCTATCTTTTCGTCGACGGCTACAATGTGTTAAATGCGTGGGATCTTTTTCAAAACATGATCGACGATAGATTGGAAGAGGCGCGGGAACTGCTTGCGGATATTTTAGAAGAATACGCCGCCACAGAACACGTCTTCGTCATCCTCGTGTTCGACGCCTACCGCGTCAAAGGCAATAGTGGCAGCGTCATGGCGGGTAAACACATGGA
>QWCH01003938.1_pt1 | contig 19036 bp, 12 predicted proteins | sample 1972671 | NCBI WGS metagenome assembly QWCH01 (sample SAMN09866713, study PRJNA288562) | Human gut metagenome isolate term3_stool, whole genome shotgun sequencing... | isolation source: gut | host: Homo sapiens | place: USA: California | reverse complement strand
AGCCCCCACCCCGACGAGCGGTTTCCCGAAGAGAAGTCTACCGAGCTTCCGAAACGAGAAAAAACTTCGCTTTTTACTTGCATATGAACTTAGAAAGCATTTCGCTATTCGTCTCATCATCCTATTCGTCTCATCAGGTTACTTGTGAGATTTGCGGAGTTGAATCTACGGGTCTCAGTGTTGGCTTGCGCATCTAAAAAAAGGTACCTTTGCGACAAGCAGTGTAGTAACATATAGACATACAAACATACAGACAAAAAGAGCTATGATGTTAGGAAGAAAGGGCGGACTTCTCGCGATATTGGTTGTAGTTAGCTTGATGCTCACTCAAAGCCTAAGCGGAGAGACACTCCAAAAGAGCCTCAGCGGACAAACAGTCAAAGAGCAAGCTCAGCAATCACTGCGATCTCAGAACGCGCAGTCCCAGTCTCAGAGCGCCCAGCCTCAGCAGCCGCAGAACGCACAGCTCCAATCTCAGGATGCACAGCTCCAACCTCAAAACGCACAGCTCCAATCTCAGGATGCACAGCTCCAATCTCAGGATGCACAGCTCCAGTCTCAGAGCGCACAGTCCCAGACGCAGCATCCGCAGCAGAGTGAGATTTACCGTGGTCAGCTTAGAGATAGAGTGACCCAGGAGCCTATCTCTATGGCGACTGTCATATTGCTTTCGGCAGATTCGACCGTGGTCTCCACGACGCTTTCGAGCGACGGGGGGACCTTTGAGCTTTCAGGGGTGGGGGCGCACTGGCTTCAGGTTAACCATCTAGCGTATCAGACACTCCGCGTGAGCCTTGACGCTCCGCTGCCTGACGTGCTCTATATGGATCAGGCGACTGGTGAACTGGGCGAAGTCGTGGTCAAGGCCGAGCGTCCGCTCATGAAGCTCGTTGATGGAACCACCCCGAGCTACGATATTGATCAGCTCTTTGCGCATAGCTCCGTCACTACCGCTTATGAGATGCTGGGTCAGCTCCCTGGGATGTCGATGCAGGGCGATGTCCCGACGCTCGTGGGGACCAATGGGTATACCTTGGTCTTCAATGGTCAGCCCTCGAATGTTCCTCAGGATATGCTGCTGGAGCGCCTCAAGAGCATTCCCCGAGAGATGGTCGCTAGTGTGGAGATCTCCTATACTCCCATTGCCCGTTATCGGGCTAAGGGTGCTTCGATCAATGTGGTCTTCAAGGGGCAAGCTGCGGGCAGCTCTCTGGGTGGCACCTCTGGTCAGCTCTTTACCGAGTATAGCAATAAGTATTACAGCAACTACGCTGCGGGTGGTAGTGTCAACTACTCCGCTCCCAATGGCTTCTCCGTCACTGCTAATTATAGGGGTAGTCTAGGTAAAATCCGAAGCGACTTAATCTACGACATAGCCCCCTTTGGTCGCTATAATGAGGGGCTTGCGATAGAGAATAGTGGCTATACGAGTTATAATCAGCATACGCTCTTTGTCGAGCTGGGGTATAAGTTTGGGCGCCATTCGCTATCCGTTGACTACTACGGGAGCTTGACCCCTCCCGAGGGAACGAGCCGATACCAAGTCAACCAAAAGGAGCGTGCACCTCTAGAGTCGCTCAATAAAGGCAATGATAATACCCATCACGTTGCCATAAACTATAGGTTGGGTGGCAACTTGCTGGCGGGTCTCTTCTACACGCACTATCGGGATCACAGAGAGGTGTTCTATGGTATGGAGCAGTCTCCTCGCTCACCTTATGCTACGAGCTATACGAGCGATCAGCTCTCGCAGGTGTGGGGCGGGCATATCGACAATAGTCATAGCTGGGATGGTGGCTGGGGTCTGTCGTACGGCTCCAAGGTCTCCTACTCCAAGACGACCAATGGACAAACCTACCTTTGGCGAAATGGTCGGGAGGTGCCAAACGACGCAGTGTCAGGAACCAGTAAAGAGCTGCTGGCGGACCTCTATATAGGCGGTAAAAAGCAGTTTAAGAATGGGCTAAGCCTTGGGCTAACCTTGATTGGTGACTACGCGAACTATATAGGTGCGGATGAGACCTTTCAGATTATCCCGCAGGCGAGTCTCAGCTATGCACGCAATCCCAATCATGTCCTACAGGTGAATATTCAGTCCAGCAAGAGGGATCCGAGCTATTGGGAGCGTGAACCCTTCTCACGGTCGGATGATCGCTATCAGCTCTGGGAGGGCAATCCACAGATTAGGCCTTACGTGACGTACAGTGGACAGGTGAACTACATCTTCAAGCAGCGGTATGTCTTCTTCTTGAGCGGTTACTATCAGCCTCATCGCTTCGAGCAGCAGATGTACCTAGACCCCTATAGGAGTCGTATAGTCTACAAAACGTGGAACTGGCACTATGCCAGTAATGCTAGTATCGGAGCTGTCGTGCCACTGCCTCAGACCAAGTGGTGGAACGCGCGCCTGACCCTCAATGGTCAGCTTAACTCGGTCAAGCTAGACATTCCCTACGAGCCGACCTATCAGTGCACCAAGCCTATGTACTATGTCGCCCTCTCTAATGAGTTTAGGCTCAGCCAAAAGCACAATATCACCATCGGGCTAGACGGAAGCTATCTGCATGGAGCCATACAGGGCTACTATAGTCTAGGCGATATATACAACCTCGCTTGTCGTGCTAAGTGGACCAGCCAGGATAAGAAGTGGAGCCTCACCCTGCGAGGAGACGACCTCCTCAATGCGGGTGTGCCACGGGTGCGGGTCAACTACGGCATCCATCAGGTGGACTTCCGTCCCTCGCGCTACAATACCCGCTTCTCAGTCCATCTGAGCTACACGTTCGGTAGCTTTGGTGTTGCTTTCGGGATTCGGCTTCGGTCACATACGGAGGTATGCTCCCTTCAGACCTCACCCTCAGCGCCTTGCGCTTCATCCTTTATGCAAAGTCAGGACAATCTTGCAAGCAAGATTGTGAGACTGTTGACTTTTGCAACAGTCTCATAAGGCTCCTGTATAAAAGCAAGAGGAGACGGCCACATTGGTTGGTCGTCTCCTCTCTTTACGTGGGTTAGTGTAGTCGCTTAGCGATTTTGGAGTACGATGCGATGCAGCTCTCCTGAGATCTGGAGTAGGTAGATTCCTGCTGGCAGATGGCTCAAGTCCATCTCAGCCACGCCCTGCGAGTCTGACCTAGCGACTGCCGAAGCCTCGCCCGCTACATTGTATAGTGTCAGTGGCAAATGTGGCGCAACACCTGTGATGTGTAGCTCCTGAGCCGTGGGATTGGGATAAATCTGCAACTGTGCACTAGCTACGTCAGTGATGGCAGTGCTTTTCTTGAAAGAGACCTGTACCTCGGTAGCTTGCTTGACGACAAATTGCTTGCTCGTTGTGATGTCCTCGCTTCCCGCCATGATTTTGTCCAGCTCAAAGCCCGTCTGTGGAGTAGCGATGATCGTTAGCTTAAGACCTTCGGGCACCTTGGAGAGCTCCACATCTTCCTGCACCTTTGCTGTACCCCCATCGCCAGTGACGAGTGTTACTGCGTAGGCATCAACACCCTTGTAGTCATCTTGCTGGTCATCTATCACCTTCCACCTGCGCGTGATCGCAGTAGCTACATCCTCCTTTGTGGCTATGTTGTCTTCGTCCTCCTTACTGTTTGTCACTAGGGTTAGCCAACCGCCATCTTTAGGTGCAGGTAGACTACTCATCAACTGTGTCATAGCCTTCCCTCTTATCTGATTACCAGCACAGTTGACATCATTTAGATGGCTTAGGTTGGATAGGTCTAAAGCCGTCAACTTATTGGCAGAGCAATCTAAAAAATCTAGTTGCTTCGTCTGAGACAGATCTAGGGAGGTGAGGTTGTTCTCAACACAGGTAAGGTTTTTTATAGCCGTCGCATTAGAGAGATCTAGCGAGGCGATGCGATTTTTGGAACAGTCAAGGTGCTCCAGCTTTGTCATTTGAGATAAATCTAGGGTACTAAGAGCATTCTCCTGGCAGAGGAGCGTCTTAATCTGTTGAGCTGATGCGAGACCCTTGAGCTCCGTGATATTATTGTGTAAGCAGTGGAGCTCCTTTAGAGCCACACTACGAGACAAGTCTAGAGAGGTGAGACTGTTGCGAGCGCAGTTGAGCGTTTCTAGCGAAGGCATGTGTGTGATGTCTAGCTGAGTCAGCATGGCATCTGATACGAAGAGCAGAGAGAGCTCACCTCGTATCGTCACGGTCTGCTTAGTTAGCGTGTACTTAACAGGAGTCTTAGAGCCTGACCTAGATGGTTGCTCAGCGATGCCGTCAATAGACACCTTGTTGATGTCCTTGGCAAGGAACCCGATTTCGATCATTTCGCCCTCCTTATGAGAGGTTGTCAGCGTGATGTAAGTATCCGTCTGCTGAGCAGACAGAGTCAGTGATGACCAGAGCATCACGAGAAAGAAAGACACCCCGAGGGCGTGGAGAAAGATCTGTTGATTACTTTGCTTCATATTATAAGTTTGAGATTATAGATTTACGAGTCCACACACCGGTGAGCGTGCACGCGAGCCCGCTCACAAAGGTTACGGTTGTAGACGACCAGCGCCTGCCTCAGAGTGATAGCAGAGAGCTGAGGGTCAAACCACTCATACATTCGGACTTATTTTTTGATTCCTCCGAAGTTTCATTTGATTCCTCCGAAGAATTTTTTATTTCCTAGGTAGGAATTGGGCAAATTCCTAGGTAGCTATTTGGCAAATTCCTAGGTAGGAATTCCATTCTTCGGGAGGAAGGCGTGATCAGAGAGGTTCCGTAGCCCCTCTGTAGCAATAATCAAACCGCGTATTCCCTAGCTATCGTCATGCGCCGCTCCTAGACGGCTGGTTATACTGCGTCAGCCCTGGCGTGAAGTCAGCTTTGTGAGTCTCTATCCACGAATTGTTGTATTTTTGTCCAGACACTTACTACAATCTAATCTCTGAACGTATGAAGATAGCAGTCGCAGGCATGGGCTATGTGGGACTCTCGGTGGCGGTGCTCCTGGCGCAGCACCACGAGGTGGTGGGCGTGGACGTCCTGCCCGAGCGGGTGGACCTGATCAATCAGCGTCAGTCACCGATACAGGATGACTACCTCGAGGAGTACTTGGCGACACGACAGCTTCGGCTGCGTGCTACGCTAGATGCCGAGGAGGCTTATCGAGGGGCGGACTTTGTCGTGGTGGCCACGCCGACTAACTATGACTCAGTGCAGAACTTCTTCAACACCTCTGCCGTTGAGGCGGTGGTCACTACCGTACGAGCCTGCAACCCTGCAGCGACGATTGTGATTAAGTCAACGGTGCCCGTGGGCTACACGGCTCACCTGCGCGAGTTGATGGGGTACGAGGATATACTCTTTGCGCCAGAGTTCCTTCGTGAGAGCAAGGCGCTCTACGACAACCTTTACCCTTCGCGCATTATCGTGGGTTATGATAAGCAAAGTAGCCATCAGCGAGAGCGTGCTGAGCGCTTTGCCGAGCTGATACGTGAGGGGGCCATTCGCCAAGATATGCCTGTGCTGCTGATGGGTACGACGGAGGCTGAGGCGGTCAAGCTTTTTGCCAATACTTACTTAGCGCTGCGGGTCTCCTACTTCAACGAGCTAGACACCTATGCCGAGCTCAAGGAGTTGGATAGCAAGAGCATCATTGAGGGCGTCTGCCTAGATCCTCGCATTGGCGATCATTACAACAATCCCTCCTTTGGCTATGGAGGCTACTGCCTGCCTAAGGATACGAAGCAGCTCCTCGCTAATTACGATGCTGTGCCACAAAATATCATTGGCGCGATCGTGGCGAGCAATCGTACGCGCAAGGACTTCATCGCTGATCAGGTCCTCAAGATGGCGGGCTACTATAGTTATATGGAGGAGAATCAGTACGACCCGACGCAAGAGCGTGAGTGCGTCATCGGCATCTACCGCCTGACGATGAAGAGCCACAGCGACAACTTCCGCCACTCCTCGATCCAGGGGGTGATGAAGCGCATCAAGGCAAAGGGGGCTAAGGTGATCATCTACGAGCCTACGCTGGCTCAGCATACGACCTTCTTCGGGAGCCTTGTGGAGAATGACTTAGCGACCTTTAAGGCTCGCTCTCAGGCGATTATTACGAACCGCTACCACGCTGACCTCGACGATGTCGCCGAGCGGGTCTACACACGAGACATCTTCCGCCGTGATTAGAGCGGGAGTGGTACACTGTTTCTTAACAGATCCTCAACATACAAGTAGTACATTTGCCTCAATACCATTGTATCGCAACTTATGGGCAAAACAACGAAACGCAAAGTGAACAAATTCCCCTACATAGATCGAGATGTAAGCTGGATGTCCTTCAATCGGCGCATCCTCCTAGAGAGTGCTCGAGAGGATGTCCCGCTGATGGAGCGACTAAACTTCCTAGGCATCTACTCAAACAATCTGGACGAGTTCTTTCGTGTGCGTGTGGCTTCGCTACGTCGTATCGCAGAGGACGAGGACTTATCAGCACCGCAACGTAAGGAGGCGGAGCGTACGCTGCGTAAGATCTACAAGCTCAATAAGGAGTACGCTGAGACCTTTGAGGAGAACTTTCAGCAGGCTCTGGATGATCTCGAAGAGGCTGGCATACGAGTGGTCAATGAGCTGGAGCTGACGCCACGACAGAAGGAGCAGGTCTTTGACTTCTACATTAGGAAACTGGGAGCGAGTACCAATCCGCTCTCGCTGCGCAAGATGGACTTTTCGGCAGATCAGATAGAGGAGTCTATCTACCTAGCTGTGCAGATGAAGGAGCTGGAGCCGGGGAGTGACAAACCACTGCGTCAGAGCGTCGGCATCATCAAGGCCCCTGTAGAGAAGTTCGGCCGATTCATCCGCATCGCTGACGACGAGGAGGGGAGGGTCTGCATCATGTTTCTCGATGATGTGATCCGCTTCAACCTTAAGTATATCTTTGCGGGCACGCGGTGCAATGACTTTGAGGCTTACACCTTCAAGTTTACCAAGGATGCGGAGATGGACATCCGTGAGGAGGATGTCGATGTAGGGGTGGTGCAGCGTGTCTCCAAGGGGCTGCGTCGTCGTCGCAAGGGCGAGATGCTCCGTGTGGTCTACGATGCCGATATGCCTGGCTCACTGCGCAATAAGATCTTTCGTAAGGCGGGACTAGACAGCAACGATGCCAAAGTGGCTGGCGGGCGCTACCACAACTTGCGTGACCTGATGGACTTCCCTAAGTGCGGTCGCCAAGACTTGTGCAATGAGCCACAGATGCCGATCCTAGGTGATGGCATCGACTTCACGGAGAGTATGATCGATCAGGTGCTGCATCAAGATCGGCACTTGCACTTCCCCTATCACAGCTTTAACCGCTTCCTGCGCCTCCTCCGTGAGGCAGCTATTAGCGATGAGGTGCGGGGAATCAAGTGTACGCTCTACCGTGTCGCTAAGGACTCGAACGTGATCAATGCCCTGATCGCTGCGGCTAAGAATGGCAAGAAGGTGACCGTCGTCGTGGAGCTGCTGGCGCGCTTTGACGAGGAGAGCAACATAGCCTGGGCTAAGGAGATGATTGAGGCGGGCATCAATGTGCTCTTTGGTCCTGAGACGCTCAAGATACACAGCAAGCTGGTCCATATCACGACCCGTCATGGAGATATAGCCTGCATCGGTACGGGCAATATGCACGAGGGCACAGCGCGTGTCTACACTGACGTGATGCTCATGACGGCCAATAAGAATGTAGCGAAAGAGGTGGCGGATGTCTTTAAGTACATTGAGAAGCCTTACCTGGATACGCACTTTAAGGAGTTACTGGTTTCGCCAAATGATATGCGTCGTCGCTTTATCGCTCTGATCAATCGGGAGATCAAAAATAAGCTTGCTGGCAAGCCTGCGTACATTATGATAAAGGTGAATCACATCGTCGACCCCGCCCTCATCAAGCGTCTCTATGCAGCCTCTCAGGCGGGTGTGGACATTGACCTCTTGGTGCGTGGTAACTGTTCGCTAGTGCCGGGTGTCAAGGGGGTGAGCGAAAACATTCGCGTCTACGGCATCATAGATCGTTATCTGGAGCACTCGCGCATCTTTATCTTTTGCAATAATGACGATCCGCTCTACTTCATCGGCTCGGCCGACTGGATGCAGCGCAACTTGGATCGTCGTATCGAGGTGGTGGCTCCTGTCTACGACAAGGAGATACAGCGAGACCTGCATCACATCGTGGCATGCGGACTGCAAGATGTATCGCAGGGACACTACGTCAATAGTCACGACGGGCGTCCTCGGCGTGAGGATGCTCCGACGCCATGGTACCGCTCGCAGACCGACCTCTACGCTTACTACCTACAACAAGACATAGACACTGATACGAAGATATGAGAAAGCTTAACCTCGCCGCCATTGACATCGGCTCAAATGCCGTGCGGCTCCTCATCAAGTGCGTCAATAGCGACCTCTCCGAGCAACCGCTCAGCAAGGTGCAGCTCTTGCGTGTGCCACTCCGACTGGGCGAAGATGCTTTTATCTCTGGGCAGATATCTAAGAGGAAGCAGCGTGATATACTCTCTCTTATGAAGGTCTACAAGCATCTGATGAAGATCTACGACGTAGCTCACTACCGCGCCTGCGCTACCTCAGCGATGCGTGAGGCGAGCAATGCTCAGGAGATCGTGGACAAGGTGCTCTGTAAGACAGGCATAGAGATAGAGGTGATCTCTGGCGAGGAGGAAGCCGCCCTCGTGGCGCAGAGCAAGGTACACCGTGTCATCACGACAGATCGCAACTACCTCTTTATGGATGTGGGCGGAGGTAGTACAGAGTTGAACCTCTATGTGGGTGGAGAGCCTGTCGCCACTCGCTCCTTTGACATCGGCACGGTGCGTATGCTGAGCGGGGTGGTGCGGGATGCAACCTTCGAGGCTTTTGACCAGTACCTCGCGGATCTGTACAGTCAGTATGGAGCTGCGACCATCGTTGGTACGGGTGGCAACATCAATCGGCTTGCTCGGCTCAATGGCACGACTGACCTTGCCAAGCCTGATACCCGCTTTATCTCTGCTGAAGCGCTACAGGAGATCTACGAGACGCTTGCGGCGCTGACAGATGAGCAGCGGATGACCCGCTTTAATCTGAAGCCCGACCGCTCCGATGTGATCGTCCCGGCGGGCGAGCTTTTCACCAGAGTTGTTGCTGCCCTGCACGCCGATCAGGTGATCGTGCCAACGATTGGCGTGGCGGACGGCATCATCGATCAGCTTTACCTGCAGGTCACAGACTAAACTTGTATATTTGCTCTAGGCAAGGCTACGAAGCTAATCTTTTAATTCACACTTTAATCTACCAAGAAGCATGATACAACCCTTCACATACTACAATCCCACGAAGCTCGTCTTCGGCGAGGGACGCATTGCTGAGCTTCCTCGGCTCATTGATCCACACTACCGCATCCTCCTCGTGATGGGCGGTGGTAGTATACGCAGCAATGGCGTCTACGACGCCGTGTGCCAAGCACTGGAGGGTCGCTCGGTGACCGAGTTCTGGGGCATCGAGTCCAATCCTACGGTCGAGACGATCCGTAAGGCTGTCGAGCTGGGTCGTCAGGAGCAGTGCGACTTTGTCCTAGCCGTGGGGGGTGGCTCAGTCATCGACGCGAGCAAGCTGATCATCGCTGCGATGTGCAGTGACCAGGACCCCTGGGATATAGTCCGTGCTGGCATACATAGGGGCGAGCATCTACCTCTTGGGGTCGTACTCACGATCCCTGCTACGGGGTCGGAGATGAATAGTGGAGGTGTCATCTCTTGTCGTGAGACGCAGGAGAAGTATTCATTCTCGAGTAAGCATCCATGCTTTGCTATTCTAGATCCTCATGTGCCGACCTCGCTACCGCCTTACCAGGTGGCGTGCGGACTGGCTGATACCTTCGTCCATGTTATGGAGCAATACATGACGACGATGCGGAGTCCGCTCCTGATGGATCGTATGGCTGAGGGAGTGCTACAGACGCTCATTGAGATAGCCCCAGGGCTGACGCACAATCATCAGGATGTCGACCTGATGGGCGAGTTCATGCTCTGCGCTACCATCGGGCTCAACGGCTACCTCTCGTGGGGCGTAGACCAAGACTGGAGCACGCACTACATAGGTCACGAGGTGACCGCCCTGACGGGACTAACGCACGGCCATACGCTCGCCATCATCCTCCCCGCTACGCTGCAGGTGATGCGCCATCTAGGCAAGCAGGACAAGCTCTTACAATATGCGGCTCGCATATGGGGCTTGACCCCTCAGGCGTGCCAAGGCGAGGAGCATGCTATCACGGCGGCTATTGAGGCGACGAAGCAGTTCTTTGCTAAGCTCGGTCTTTCGGTCACGCTACGCGATGCGGAGGTCCCTCATGAGGTGATCGACGAAGTGGTACGTCGCTTTACGGAGCGTGGCACCGTGCTCGGAGAGCATCAGAATATGACGCCCGAGATCGTACGACAGATCCTGGAGTTGGCTTACGAGTAAGTCGCTTCCGTAAGAATGTGTATCTTTGTATCCGATAAAGCTTGAGGCGCTCCTCGCTCTAAGTTCATATGGGCGGGGCTGCACCTCCAAGAGTTAAGTGTAGACATCATTTCAAACAACAGATAAGCAAGATACACTATGCAAAAGAATCAGGACTGGAAGTCCTATTATCAATCTCACCTGACCACCCCCCTAGCGGCCCTCAAGAAGGAGCTCACAGAGGGGTGTAACATTGTCGTAGGTCATGCGGCTGCTGCCCCAGACACAACCCTCAAGAGTATGATGGAGCATGTCGCAGAGCTACCCACAGGTAATATCTTTCACGTCCTGTATTATGGCGCTGGGTACCAGTTTACACCTGAGATAGCGCAGCACTTCAATCTCAAGATCAACTTCCTGGAGGCTAACGCTCGTAAGGCGTGCCGTGCGGGGCTAGTGGACTTCTTCCCCTGCCACTTTCACGAGGTGCCAGGGCTTTTTACCGATGGTTTCTACCCTGTGGATGTAGCTATCGTGCAGTTGACTAGACCCAATGAAGAGGGCTACTGCTCCTTCAGTCTCTCGTGCGACTACACCAAACCCGCTACGGAGGCTGCTCGTGTTGTGATCGCAGAGGTCAATGATCAGCTCCCCTTCATCGGTGGCGACAACCTGATCCATGTGACGAAGCTGGATCATATCATCGAGGTGAGCACGGCTGTACCCGAGGTACCTCCCGCTGTGCCTGGTGAGATCGAGCGCAAGATCGGTGAGATCTGCGCTTCGATGATCAAGGATGGCGACACGCTACAGCTAGGCATTGGCGCTATCCCCGATGCTGTCCTGAGCAACCTTAAGGATCGCAAGGATCTAGGTATCCACTCTGAGATGATCACCGATGGTGTCATGAAGCTGATGCGTGAGGGTGTCATCACGGGCAAGCGTAAGACGCGCAACCCCAACAAGGTGGTTACGGCCTTTGCGATGGGTACGAAGGAGCTGTACGACTTCTTCGACCACAATGAGGAGGTTGAGATGTATCCTGTGAGCTATACCAATGATCCCTTTGTCGTGGCTAGCATCGACAACATGGTTTCGATCAATTCTTGCCTAGAGATCGACCTGCTCGGTCAGGTCAATGCCGAGAGCATCGGCTACAGCATGCTAAGTGGCTCTGGCGGTCAGGTAGACTTCATGCGTGGAGCCAGACGCTCCAAGGGCGGGCGCAGTATCCTCGCCTTCGCCTCTACAGCCAAGGGTGGTGAGATCAGCCGTATCGTGCCTATTCTAGCAGAGGGCGCAGCGGTGACCACTGGTCGCAACGATGTGGATTATGTCATCACGGAGTATGGCATAGCGCGCCTCCGTGGCAAGACGGCTCGTGAGCGCGCTGAGGCGCTTATCGGCATCGCACATCCTAAGTTTAGGGAGATGCTACAAGAGGCTGTCATCAAGCGCTGGGGCAAGTAGTCCTAGCTTACCGACCATCATATGCGAGTCTCCTCAAGTAGCGACACCAGTACCGTTGCTCAGAGGAGACTCGCTTAGCTTTTTGATAAAACTAAAGAGCCGTATCGTATGAATGTTCGCATAGAGCCTAGCTGGCATCGGGTGCTAGAGGAGGAGTTCGGAAAGTTTTACTTTGAGACCTTGACCACCTTTGTGCGCTCGGAGTACCAGACGAAGAGGATCTACCCGCCTGGGGGACAGATCTTTCGAGCCTTTGATCTTTGTCCCTTCGAAGATGTACGGGTCGTCATCCTCGGGCAGGATCCTTACCACGGCGTGGGGCAAGCCGAGGGGCTAGCCTTCTCCGTGCCAGAAGGTGTCGAGGTGCCACCCAGTCTGCGCAACATATTGACCGAGATCGCCTCTGACCTAGGGCATCCCTCGCAGATCGTCGGGGGGCATCTAACCCCCTGGTGTAGTCAGGGAGTCCTCTTGCTAAACGCTACGCTCACGGTTGTGGCACACGAAGCAGGCTCGCATCAGGGGCACGGGTGGGAGACCTTCACCGATGAGGTCATCTCGCTCTTGAGTAGCCAGAGAGAGCACCTCGTCTTCATGCTGTGGGGCAACTATGCGCGCTGCAAGCGAGCGCTGATCGACCGTCAGAAGCACCTCATCCTCGAGGCGCCTCATCCTAGTCCGCTGTCGGCTCATCGAGGCTTCTTCGGTTGTCGGCACTTTTCCAAGGCCAATGCTTACCTACAGCGATACGGCTACGAGCCGATCCGCTGGTGATAAGACCGTAGACATAAGGAGACTGTTGCATAAAGGCGAATCGCTGTGTTGCTTTCGGGATTTGGCTTCGGTCACATACGGAGGTATGCTCCCTTCAAACCTCACCCTCAGCGCCTTGCGCTTCATCCTTTCTGCAAAGTCTAGACAATCTTGCAAGCAAGATTGTGAGACTGTTGACTTTTGCAACAGTCTCATAAGATAGAAAGAGGGTCGCTATTCGTATGAGTAGCGACCCTCTCTAATGAAAAGGCAAACAAATAAGGTATAAGCTATAGCCTAGCTGACACGCATACGTGTGTAGCTAGGCTATTGTGCTGTATATCTGTTTTAGCAGACGCCCTGACCAATCATTGCCTTGGCAACCTTCATGAAGCCTGCAATGTTAGCACCCTTGACGTAGTTGATGTAGCCGTCTGGCTCCTTACCATACTCTACGCACTGAGAGTGGATGTCCTTCATGATCTGATGTAGACGCTCGTCTACCTCAGCCTCAGACCAGTAGATGTGAGCTGCGTTCTGTGACATCTCTAGGCAAGAGCAAGAGACACCACCGCAGTTGACAGCCTTACCAGGAGCGAAGATGAGGCGCTTCTCAACGAAGAACTCAGCAGCCTCTGCTGTACAACCCATGTTAGAAACCTCAGCAACGATTGTTACACCGTTTGCAACAAGCTTCTTAGCATCCTCAAGGTTGAGCTCGTTCTGGATAGCGCAGGGGAGAGCGATGTCTACCTTGTGCTCCCAAGGCTTCTTGCCTGCGAAGAACTTAGCGCCAAACTTCTTAGCGTATGGCTCTACGACGTCGTTACCGCTGTTGCGGAGCTCGCACATGTAGTCAAACTTCTCCTGCGTGTTGATACCGTTCTCATCGTAGATGTAACCATCAGGACCAGAGATGCAGACGACCTTAGCGCCTAGCTCAGTAGCCTTCATAGTAGCACCCCAAGCGACATTACCGAAGCCTGAGACAGCGACTGTCTTGCCCTTGAACTCGATGTTGTGCTGCTTGCAGATATCATTGACCATGTAGATAGCACCGTAACCAGTAGACTCAGGACGGAGGCGTGAACCACCGAACTCAAAGCCCTTGCCAGTGAAGGTACCAGTGCACTCACGAGTGAGCTTCTTGTACATACCGTACATAAAGCCTACCTCACGACCACCGACACCTACGTCACCTGCAGGTACGTCCATGTCCGGCCCAATGTACTTGTAGAGCTCTGTGACATAAGCCTGGCAGAAGCGCATGATCTCGCGCTCGCTCTTACCCTTTGGAGAGAAGTCAGAGCCACCCTTGCCACCACCCATAGGAAGGGTAGAGAGGGCATTCTTGAAGGTCTGCTCGAAGCCGAGGAACTTGAGGGTAGAGAGGTTCACCGTGTGGTGGAAGCGTGTACCACCCTTGTACGGGCCAATGGCGTTGTTGAACTGTACGCGGTAACCGAGGTTGATCTGGACCTCACCCTTGTCGTCCACCCAGGGGATACGGAAGGTGAAGATACGGTCGGGCTCGACGAGGCGCTCGACGATCTTGTTCTTCTCAAACTCTGGATGCTGGTTGTAAATGTCCTCGATAGAAAGGAGGACCTCACGGACAGCCTGGATGAACTCCGGCTCGCCGGGATGCTTTGCCTCTAGCTGGGCAATGATCTCACTTGTCTTCATTTGATTTAATGATTAGGATTATCGGATATGTACCACAAAGTTACGCCTAATTTCCCAATGAAGCAAGCCCTCAGCACACCAAAGTTCAAAAAGCTGAGTCAAGTCCCTCCATTCCTACTTGGGGCGCAGGAAAAAAGCCGTCTAGAGCTGACGCGCTGTGCCGACAACTTTGGGGTCATACGAGCTATTTGCCAAATAACTCATCAAGAAATCTCAAATCTCTACCGAGAAAAGCCGAAATAGATCGGAAGTTCGAAATGAAACTTCGGAAGAATGAAATGAAAGTTCCGAGGAATTTGCCGATTGCTCCCTGGAGAACTTCAATTTCCTCGTGAGGAAGCAGTATCTGGGCGCATCTCTCTACTTATAGTATTCAGAATTTAACCAATCGAAGGGAGGAGGTATGACAGGCTTCGAACGATAGATACTGAACGTTCGCATTGCTTTGATATACAACAGATTACCGACTATTTGGTATTGCTGTTCTAAGAATTACGCTCTACCTTTGCACGGTGTAAGGGTATCCATAGGGCGATGCTTTTTTAGCTCCTCGCTGAACGCTCTTGCGCATAGGGCTTACTTAAGCAAAACGGCTCTAAGTATATAACAACAGATCAATATGAGACAATCAAACAATCAATCTCTAGGTGCATTGGGACGCCTAGGACGCTCCATGGGGAGCAAGCGACCGCTCGCTTATCTAGGGCTGGTCTGCTCTGCTGTGGCGCACGTGGTGGCACTGGTGCCATTCATCTTTATTTGGCTTATCCTGCGGGAGTTGCTCGGTGGCTCTGTGGACTCAGGTGCCATCACGCGATGGGCTTGGTGGGCAGTCGGGGCGGGACTGCTCCATATATTCCTCTATGGGGTGGCATTGATGCTGACGCATGTGGCAGCCTTTAGGGTAGAGCGGACTCTGCGAGGGGATGCTATGAAGCGTATGCTGGAGATGCCCTTGGGCTTCTTCGATCAGCAGAACCTAGGCAAGCTCAAGAACGTCATCGATGACAATGTTGGCCTGACCCACACTTTCTGCGCTCACCAGTTGCCAGATCTCGTTGGGACGCTGGTCTGCTTTGCGACGCTCTGCGTGATGATGTTTGTCCTGGAGTGGCGGATGGCTCTGCTCTGTCTCATACCAGTCTTGATACAGCTCCTGACTATGGGGTCTATGATGACCAACAAAGCGTACCGTGAGAGTATGGGTGCCTATATGAATCACCTGCAAAGGATGAGCAGCGAGGCGGTCGAGTATGTGCGTGGTATGCCCGTGGTGAAAGCTTTCCAGCAGTCGATCTACTCCTTCAATGCTTTTCACCAGACGCTCTTGGACTATGCCAAGTGGGCGAAGGTCTATGCACGTAGTTGTCGGCGGATGTTTAGCATCTACACGGTAGCTTCCTTTGGCTATGCCTTTATCTTGGTACCCTTTGCCTATTATCTCTTGAGCCGAGGCGAAGATATGGTCGGTGTGGTGAGCAGCTTGGTCTTCTTTATCCTCGTGACGCCCTTCATCGGTGAGTGTACGATGCGGCTCATGTATGTGGTCAGTGGCAAGCGTGAGGCTGTGCAGGCTTTGGATAGGCTGGATGCCCTTTGCGATGTCGCTTCGGGGGCAAAGAGCAGTACGCCTCTCTCGCTCTCTAGTCATACGATCCAGCTGGAGGGGGTGTCCTTTAGATATAGTCCAGAGGCTCCTCTGGCGGTGAGTGATGTGACGCTCACAATCCCTGAGGGTGCCTGCGTGGCTCTCGTAGGAGCTAGCGGGAGTGGCAAGACAACGCTGGCTCGTCTCGTGGCTCGCTTTTGGGATGTGGAGACAGGGCGGATTACTATCGGGGGAGAAGATATAAGTCAGGTTGCTGTCGAGGAGGTGCTACGGCACATCTCCTTCGTCTTCCAGAGTGAAAGGCTCTTTAAGAAGTCCATCCGTGACAATGTAGCCTACGGATCTGCTAAGGCTACGGACGAAGAGATCTATGCGGCCCTCGACAAAGCGCACTGCCTAGAGCTGGTGCGTAGTCTGCCACAAGGGTTGGACACGGTCATCGGCTCTAAGGGTGTCTACCTCAGTGGGGGAGAGCAGCAGCGGATAGCTTTGGCGAGAGCCTTCCTCAAGGATGCGCCGATACTGCTCCTGGACGAGGCTACCTCCTTTGCCGATCCTGAGAGTGAGCATGCGATCCAGGAGAGCCTGCATCGTCTGATGGCGCACAAGACCGTCCTGATGATAGCGCATCGTCTCTCCTCGGTGGTCAATGCGGATCTTATTGTGGTGATGCAGCAGGGGCGCATCGTAGAGCAAGGCTCCCACACGGAGCTACTGGCTCGTACTAATGGACTCTACGCCTCTATGTGGCAAGAGTATCAAGAATCTATCAAATGGACTATATAAGCTATGAAGCATCTAAATCTAATCAACTGGATGGAGCGCAAGATGGCGCTCTCGCCTAGAGGAGCGCACAACTTCCTCTCGGCTTGTCTCTGGACTGGTGTGCAAAACCTCTCCTTCATGCTCCCCGTGATGCTCGTTTACCTCCTAATGATGGAGCTCTTTGGCGAGAGCAGAGACCTCCCCCTCTGGGCACTGGTAGGGATTGCACTCTTATCTATAATAGGTATGTATGTCATCACTCGCAGACAGTACAACAGCACTTTCCTAGCTGTCTACAGCGAGAGTGCTACGATGCGCATACGACTAGCGGAGAAGATGAGACGACTCCCGCTCTCCTTCTTTGACCGTCACGATGCAAGCGATCTGACAAGTCGTGTGATGTCTGATGTCTCATTTCTTGAAAACGCCTATTCGCATACACTGCCGCAGATGGTTGCTTCTTTTATCGTCCTCATCTTGGCGGGCTGTGGATTAGCCTTCTTAGATTGGCGGTTAGCCGTGGCGCTCTTTTGGGCAGCGCCCGTGTCGCTCCTGATCCTATGGGGATGTCTGGCTTCGCAAAAGCGCTCCTTCGTCAAGGCATCTAAGTCGCAACTATCTGTGAGCGAAAAGGTCGAGGAGGGGCTACAGCTACATCAGACGATCAAGGCATACGGTGGCGAAACGCTCTATATGACAGAGCTGGATGCCATCTTGGCGAGTCATGAGCGCACCAGCTTTAACACCGAGTTGGCTAGCTTCGTCGTGGTCAATGGACTACGCTCTTTGCTACAGCTGGCGATACCGACGCTAGTCATCGTGGGGAGCCACCTTTACCTGGCGGGAGAGGTGTCGCTCGGCATCCTCCTCTTCTTCCTGCTCATCTCTGTGTCGGTCTATACTCCGCTGACTATGCTGATGGCGAATGCACTCGTAACGCTCTTTGCCTCTGTGCGGATAGATCGTATGAATGAGATCTACAATATGCCGACACAGGAGGGGCGGACAGACTTTGCGCCTAAGAGCTTCGACCTAACGTTTGAGGATGTATCCTTTTCCTACAATGAGGGTGCGCAGGTGCTGAATCATGTCTCCTTTACCGCCAAGCAGGGCGAGGTGACGGCTCTCGTCGGTCCGAGCGGTGGGGGCAAGAGTACCTGTGCACGACTAGCCTCCCGCTTCTGGGACTGTCAGAGTGGGGTCGTATCGCTCGGAGGCGAAGACTTAACAGCAGTTGACCCAGAGACACTCCTTAAGTACTACGCCATAGTCTTCCAAGATGTGGTACTCTTTAATAATACGGTGCTGGAAAACATTCGCGTCGGACGCAAAGAGGCGACAGATGCCGAGGTCCTCGAGGCAGCTCGGCTGGCACAGTGTGACGACTTTGTAGCGCGGTTGCCCGAGGGGTACCAGACGCAGATAGGGGAGAATGGCAGTCGCCTCTCTGGTGGTGAGCGTCAGCGCATATCGATAGCTCGAGCTATCCTCAAGAATGCTCCGATCATCATCCTCGATGAGGCGACAGCAAGTCAAGACGCGGAGAGTGAGACGCATATACAGCGGGCTCTCTCACGGCTTACGACTGATAAGACGGTGCTAATCATTGCCCATCGTATGCGCACGATACGCAATGCGGACCGCATCGTAGTACTCTCTGGGGGTACGGTCGCTGCCTCTGGCACGCCTGACGAACTGTACGATGTGCCGGGCTACTACCGCACCGCTTGTGACCTGCAGCGAGTAGAGAGCTAGGCGAAGGCAACTTAGCCCCTCAGCTTACTGCCCCCCCTTGGGCGAAAGCTGAGGGGCGGACTTGGAACCTCTTTGTATTGTGTTGGCTTAGTAGTACATACGAGTTCCAAAATCAGTTCCCCTCTTGGAACTTTTTAGTTCCAAGGGAGGAACTTTTCAGTTCCAGCGGAGGAACTTTTCAGTTCCAGCGGAGGAACTATTAGGGGGAAGGGCATTAGGGAGAGGATTGCGGGTAAGTAAATGAAAATGAGAGGGATTTGCACGATATCTCTGTGGTTTGCACTGCGAGGTAAAGTGCAGAAAGCGTGGATTTGTGCAGAAGTTCCGTTACCAAATCGTTAGCTCATTCTCGGAATGGTAACGAAGAGGTAGGAGCAGGTAACTGACGGAAGAGTATTCGGTAAGTGAACTTTCTGCGATTTCGGTGTTGTTGCTCTGATATACAACGCTTTGCATAGCTGAGAACGCTTCGGTAACGGGTAACTTTGCCCATAGAAACAGAAGCGTATGCAAACAGACAAAATGAAGGTGTTGCTCTACCTCAAAAAGAGCGG
>QWCH01003001.1_pt1 | contig 19037 bp, 21 predicted proteins | sample 1972671 | NCBI WGS metagenome assembly QWCH01 (sample SAMN09866713, study PRJNA288562) | Human gut metagenome isolate term3_stool, whole genome shotgun sequencing... | isolation source: gut | host: Homo sapiens | place: USA: California | reverse complement strand
TCATTTCTTGTGTTCCATCAAGTCATAGTACATCCTTTTCAAATATTACAATAAATATCGTTCCTCCCTTCGCTCCATTTCCATTACAGAAACTTCTTCGCTACTATGGATTCTGCTGACTTCTCACTATTCGTTGTTACTACTATTTCGCTAGCTAGACCTCACGGGATAAGCCCTAATACTTTCATCGTTTACTTGCAGAATTTACGCCTTGGGTTTACGGTTATCTTTTGGGTCTTTGCTATCTTAAGCTAGCTTGCCCACCTGTTACGCCTTGTATTCTGTTCCTGTTCGTCAAGCCACGATTTCGATATTGCTTCTTCTCTCCTAGATGTCACCATCTAAAACTTGCAAGTCGCTATTAGATTCGTCGGTAACTACGCTCTGTAGGGATTTGCACCCCAGCATTAGAACATGCCCGTCATACAACGAACGGGGACATAGCTAAAAGAATGTCCCCGTGATGAAAGTTCTTACTTGGCTAAGAACTTTTTTTGGATGTTTTGTTAAGGAGGATAGACCACAATGGTCATTCCCTGTATTGTGTAGTGCCAAAAAAGAAAGTGAACTGTCCCACAAGTTGAATATAATGACAACTATACTTCAACAATAAGAACTCCTTCTTCGCCAGCTGGAAGTTCACGAACTATCTTTCCTTCATTAAACAAAACAGCTCCACCTCTTGCTATATTTTCACTATTTTTATCTAGACAATGTGAGTTAACATACAAAATATTACTGCCACATTTTTGAGCTTGTTGAGCGTATTCGTATTTCATACTTTCATTCCATTCTTTAGAGTCAAAATCTGTATACACTGGCCAGAGAACTATATCAGAATCTAAATTCTCCATTTGAATACAATTTTCTGCATACCAAAAATCACCACACAAACCTACTGAAATAGTTTTCTCTAAGTAAGAGAATTGTCCAAATCCTTTACCTTCTACATAGTGAAAATCTGCAACAGGTTCTTTCCATCCTATAGATACACGTCTAAAATTATCTATTATTTCACCATCCTTAGTTATAGTTAATTGACTACTGTATAACTTATCCTCATCCTTTTCTATATATCCAAATGAAATTGCTACTTTATTATTTTTACACAAAGATCTAATTTCATTTATTATTGATGAATCCTGACTTACAGCTATATCTATGTCCCTTGAATAATCCCAAGTTAGACAATCAAAACCTTGCAAAAAACTTTCTCCAAATAGAATCAAATCAGCCTGGCTAGAGTACTTTTTTACCGTTTCTTTTATTTTGTGAAAGTTATAATCTATATCATTTGTTAGAAAACCTACCGCTGCTAAAGCTATTTTCATATAAAATAACTCCTTTTAATTTTATGTAGAAACTCTAAAATCCAGTATTCACTGTTATTATTTGCCTCTATCACTATTATAACACGAAACCCCTAGCAGAAATCTCCCGTTTCGTTGCAGGTCTCGTGCATTTCCAAATAAGCCGAACATAGTGAAGGCTAATTTGTTGAACTCGACTGCTCGGCTGTGGACCCTGGAAGGTTCCGCTACAGGTGTGAATAGTAGGAATGGTTGTTTTACGCCTGACGGCTGAGGGAGAAGAATTTAGTTTCATAGTTTATGGAAGCAGGTTGCTTCCGCTACGGAGATATATAGCAGGAATGGTTGTTTTACGGCTAACGCCTGAGTAAAGAGAATGTAGTATCAAGACTTATGGAAACAGGTTACTTCCGCTACATAGATATTATTTTCCGCAATAAAAAAGAGCGCAATTAACGCTCTAAATAATCTTCTTTTAATTTTTTAAGTATTTCCAAATTATCTCCCATGGAGTTTAGTTTTTCCTGTTTCAACATCTTTTGGTGTCTCTTCGTCTTTAGTCTTTCGTTTATGATTTCTGCTTCTAATTCTCTTGCAGATAGACGGATGCCTCCTCTTGAGAGTATCATCTGTTGTTCTATATTGTCAGAGGTCGCTACTCTTACATCTCTTAGTCTTCCGATTTTATCCAGTTCTCTTTCGATGTAGTGGTCAGCGGTTACAAATTCTTTTGTAAAGACTACTTCTATTCCCTTGTGCATGTAGTTTGACCCTGGTGATTTCTTGACCAGGTAGCCATCGAAAACCAGGATTACATATTCTCCGGTGGAACTTGCAAATTCTGCCATCATGTCCATGGTCTTTTCTCTTGCCTGTTCCAAGTCCAACTCCATTAGATTTTTTAAGTTGGAAAACTGATTCATTATATTGTATCCATCGACAAAAAGGTAGTGGACTCCCTTCTTGTACCTTCTTCTTATCATTTTGTCTGTCTGGTTACTTCGTAAAGAATTATTCCGCAGGCTACTGATGCGTTTAGTGAGTTGATACTGCCTAGCATTGGTATGGAGATTAGTTCGTCACAGTTCTTTTCTACTGCATGACCGAGTCCTTTTCCTTCGTTGCCTATTACTATGCAGATGTTTCCCACTAGATTTTGGTCACAGATTGGATCACCTTCCATGGTTGCTCCGTAGACCCAGATGGAATTTTCTTTTAGTTCTGATATGGTTTGACTTAGATTATTTACTACTGCTACCTTTATGGATTCTATCGCTCCTGCTGAAGATTTGTAAACTGCATCGTTTACTAGTGCAGATCTTCTCTTCGGTATTATTATTCCATGAAATCCAAAGGCTTCTGCACTTCTTGCTATGGCTCCGAAATTGTATGGGTCTTCTATTTCATCTAGCATGATGAGTTTTATGTTTTCTCCCTTACTCTTTGCGTAGGCGATTATATCTTCTACCTCTGAGTATTCAAATGATGAGGATAGTGCCACCACTCCTTGGTGATTTACTTCTCCCACCATGTCCTTCAATTTTTTCTTGTCTGCTTCAACTATGACAATCTTTTGTTCTTTTGACATTGCGTAGATCTTGCCGATGGAACCTTTTAGTCCCGGTGCAGCGTAAATCTTGTCCACTTTTTTATTTTTTAGCGCTTCTATTATCGCGTTTCTTCCGTATATATATGACATTTTTCACCTTAATTTTAAAAAATATTCTCTTACTTCTTTTGCTCGTCCGCAGCTCATCTTGCCTTCTTTGCAAGGTCCGCTTACACAGCTTGGCCCTGCTTCACTAAATATTACTGGAGCTACTGATTTTACAAGTTTTAGCATCTCTTCTGCCATTTCTCTTATTTCCCATTGGGCTCTATTGCAGCATCTAAGTTCAAAGAAATGAAGCAGTGTCCTTGCGTTCATGGTAACTACGATCTTGGTTTCACAAGCGTTTGGAAAGACGTATCTCGCATCTTCGATGGATTCTTTTTCCGCCATCTTCTTTGCCTTTTCTTCTTCTATTCCATCTGCCATGTATTTTTTCTTGTTCTCTTCTATTAGTAGGTCGGTTAGTTTTAAGTATGCCTTTCTATCATTTTCCATTGCTTCTATGAAGACTTTTTTTGCTTCTTCGTTTTTTTCTATGGATTTTGGAATGATGTACTCAAAATTATCAAGCCTTACATATCTTTGGGATTGTTGTGAATAGGATGCTATTCTATGTCTAACAAGTTGATGGGTTAATGTTCTCGATACTCCTTCCACCGCAAATGTGAAGCTCACATGTTCCAGTGGAGATGCATGTGAAAATCCCATAAGCATCTTTACGAATTTTGCTGTGGACTCTTCATCCAATTTTTCCCTGATTTCATCTACTCCAACTGGTGAGTAACACAGTTTTGCAGATTGAGCCACTACCAGCTCTGGATTTTCTGTATATGCTAAAAGTTCAACCTTCATTTAATCCCCTTTCCAATAGTTCGACCATCCTCTCGTGTTTACCCGTTATATATAGGTACCCGAAGAGGGTCTCAACTCCCGTAGCTATTTTATAATCTCCAACGGATTGGTTCTTAGCCATGGTGTTTTGTTTCTTATTTCTTCCTCTCTTTAAGAAATATATTTCGTCTTCACTTAAGATATCCATAATCTTTTCGGCGAAATCCGCCTGAGCATAGGCAGCCACATATTTCTTCGCTTCTCTGTTTAGTTGGTTTGGTGGCAGATTTCTAAATATCATGGTCCTGATAAATAGTTCGTACACCGCATCTCCTATATAAGCAAGAGAAAGAGGGTTCAAGTTACGCGCTTCAAGCTCAGTCATAACCTTACCAACTCTTAAAAATACTCCTAAATTCTCTTCCAAGTCGTTCCTTCTCTACTATCTTTAACTTCTATTCCCATTGCAAGAAGTTTGTCCCTTAGTTCGTCAGACTTTGCATAGTCCTTGTTCTTTCTAGCTTCAAGTCTTTCGTTAAAGAGAGCTTCTTCTTCTGGGCTTAGTCCTTCTTCTTTTCTTTCCAAAATTCCAAGCACCTTGGATAATTTGTTTAGACTATCTCTTACATATTCCAAAGTTTCTTTTGAGCTGTCATCAACTTTTGTATTTATGATCTTAACGATATTAAAGATTGCAGTTAGAGCATCTGCTGTGTTGATATCATCTTCCATCGCATCTTCGAAGTATTTAACTTCTGCATCCACAAGTTCTTTAACTTCTTCGTCAAGACTTCCTGAATTTGCATGTTCAATTAGTTTTTCCAATTTTTCCTTTGCATTGTACATCCTTTCAAGGGAAGCCTTACATTGGTCCATAACTTCGTGGGAGAAGTTAATTGGTGATCTGTAGTGGCAAGTTAAAAGAAAATATCTAAGGACTTCAAGATCATATTCCTTTGAAACTTCTCTAATGGTGAAGAAGTTGCCCTTTGATTTACTCATCTTTTCGTTATCCACGTTGATCATACCGTTGTGGAGCCAGTAGTTTGCAAAAGTCTTGCCGTTTGCAGTTTCTGATTGGGCGATTTCATTTTCGTGGTGAGGAAATTGTAAATCTTCTCCGCCGGAGTGAATGTCAATGGTGTCTCCTAGGATTGTCTTAGCCATTACAGAACATTCAATGTGCCATCCAGGTCTTCCTTCTGACCATGGGCTTTCCCAGGCAGGTTCTCCTTCTTTTTTCTTCTTCCAAAGGACAAAGTCTCCAGGATTTCTCTTGCCTTCAGCAACTCCGATTCTCGCACCAGCCATAAGTTCGTCAATATTTTTCTTAGAAAGTTTGCCGTAGTCCTTCGCCTTATTGATGTCGAAGTACACGTCCCCATCTAGTACATAGGCAGCGTCTTTTGATTCCAAAGTCTTTATAAATTCAATCATCTCTTTAATCATTTCAGTTGCACGAGGATTTATCGTTTCGTAATCGTAGAGATGAAGTCCATTTGCATCCTTTTTGAACTCTTTTATATATCTTTCGCTTATTTCTGTGAAATTAACATGCTCTTCATTGGCACGATTAATTATTTTATCATCAATATCCGTAAAGTTAACCACGAAATTAACGTCGTAACCTTTGTAGATAAAGTATCTTCTCAAGGTGTCAAAAATTACAAGGGGTCTAGCATTTCCAACGTGAATGAAATTATAAACTGTAGGACCACAGTTGTACATATTCACCTGTCCTTCTTTTACAGGGACAAATTCTTCAAGGGACCTACTTAACGTATTGTAAAGTTTCATGTTACCTCCAAAAAAAATCGCCTCCTAAGAGACGATCCACTCAAATTCTAATAAATATTGCTAACAAGCGCATCTGCATCTTCGAAATTCGAGACTCTCACCAAATGTCTCTTCTCTTTAAAATTTCTCCCGATACCTTCTCTTATATCTTCGCAATTATACTCAATACATTAATTATACTGTAATTTACCAAAATTTTAAAGGGTAAAATGTAAGATACTCTAGGAACTAGAAAAAGACCATCTCTGGTCTTTTCTATTTATCGCTCTTTAATTTTCTTCGCCATACAATTTTTCCAAAATATCTGCAAGAGCATCCAGTGCTTTTGCTCCACCTATGGCTAGAAGTAGTTGGTATAAAATATTTACAACCAATGCAAATATATAGAAAGAAACACCTTGGCTGAATATAAAATCAGAACTGCCGCCAGTCATAGATTTTATTACCTGCATCTCTTGAGAAAAGAATAGTTTAAAAACAACTATACATATGGCTAGTATGTAGAAGCATTTGCTCAAAATTCTAAGGGTTTTAATTTTATTTTTCATTTTAGTACCTCACATAACATTTAATGGTCATGAGTTTCGTCTTTATATTTTCGTTACCAATCTCAATAATATCTTTGCCTACAGAAATATTTTCCATTCCTAAGAAGAACTCTCCTGTTGATGAGACTCTTATTCTATCTTTATCTACATCAATATTGTAGTCTCCGCCATTCCATCTGGCTTTAAGTCCTGTTACAAATACAATTGGTCTTCCATAATCCAATAATTTTGTGACTTTTCCATCTTCTTTTGTGAGGACTTTGATTTCGAGGCGAATATAGGCTGGATACTTTTTATTCCCAAAACCAATGTCCGCCACTTTTTTAGAAACGGTTCTGTATTCAATTTTTTCTTTTGAATTTTCCGAATCTCTTGCAAGTATTTCCTCTTTAAGAACTTCTAAATAAGATTTGCCACTTTCTAAAGATTTACAATAGGAGTATCTCTCTATCGAGTTTTGCGGCATTGTATCCAGGGCTTCCAAGAATAGTTCATCTACCACGCTCGCCTTTGCAGTCAAGGTGGATAGAATAGATACTACAAGAAATATAGAAAAAACAATTTTAAGTTTATTAGATTTAATTTTCATATACCACCTCCACTATTTTTTTCTTATTTTTATTATACCCCTCCCCATTTTTATTTTATCAAGTTATCTTACTAAATTAATTTATTTCAAAAAAAGACTCAATATCTTTTGAGTCCTTTTACTTTAAATCTTTTACAATATTTCCTATTTTTTCTCCATTGTGGCGAAGTCTTCCGTCCACCATGTCCACAAAGTCCCCTTCTATGATTTCTATATCTAAATCATTTAGAATTTCTCTGTCCTTGTCGAAGGTTAGTACCAACCTCTCCTTTAATTCTTCTGGAGTTATCTCTTGTAGGTATTCGTTTCTCGTGGCGAATACGTAATCTATTAATCCTTCTTTTGAATATTTTTCTATTTCAAGTACATGATGGCTTAGGCTTAGGTGTTCGCTCTCTCCCAGTTCAGAAAATGCATTTGCAATATAGATTACTTTTGCCTTTGTGTTATAGATTGCTTCTGCAACTCCATCTACAAGTAAGTTTGCGATGGTTGAGCTATATAGAGAACCAGGTCCTAAAAATATAAAATCCGCATCTTCTATTTCGTCAATCGCTTTTGAAAAAGCCTGTGGCACATGGGGCGATAGTCTCAAGTTTTCTATCTTCGCCTTGGTCCTTTTCATCTCTTCTCTGATACTCGTCTCTCCAAATACTTTGGTCCCGTTTGTAAGTATTGCTTCTAGATTAGATGGCTCTAGTGTCACCGGATATATCTTGCCTGTTATGTTTAAAAATTCTGCCATGTAGTCGATGGCACTTTCGAATCCGTGGTACATATCTGAAATGGCAGCTATAAATAAATTTCCGAAGCTCTGTCCACTATATGTTCCGGATTTATATCTATAATTTAGTAAATCTTCAAATTCTTTTCTCGAGTTTGAAAGGGCGAGAAGACAGTTCCTAAAATCTCCTGGAGGAATCATTCCATAATCTTCTCTCAATATTCCAGAACCTCCACCGTCATCTGTGGTGCAAATTATCGCGGTGATATCCTTGGTCACTCGTTTAAGTCCACGAAGAATGGTGCTTGTCCCAGTTCCTCCTCCTATTACTACTACTTTCATGGTTTGTCCCTATGGGTGATGTTGGTCTTGTAGCCGATTTCTTCCAGTCTCTTTGCAACTTCATTTGAAATCGCAACTGATCTGTGAAATCCTCCAGTGCAACCAAATCCTACCACCAATATATTTTTCCCTTCCTTTTTATAGTTTGGAATCAAAAATCTGAGCAAGTCCACAGTCTTGTCTATAAACTCCCTCGTCTCTTCAAATCCCATTACAAAGTCGATGACTTCTTGGTTTTCGCCGCTGATATTTTTTAATTCTTCTATATAGAATGGATTTTCGATAAATCTTACATCGAATACGAGATCTCCATCGAGAAGGATCCCATTTTTAAATCCAAAGGATACTACGGAGACCAAGAAATCCACTCCCTCTCCTTGGAAGAGTCTCTTCACTTCGTAGCGAAGGTTTGAAAGTTTCATGTTTGAAGTGTCGAGCTTAAAGTCGCTTGCCTTTTCCAAAAATTCCAAGAGTTTCTTTTCTTTTTTAATTCCTTCTGTTATGGATTTGTCCAGTGGATGAGGCCTTCTCCTCTCCTTGTATCTATTTATAATCGCCTTTTCGCTTGCAGTCACATAGAGAATCTTTACATCGATGCCCATGCTTTTAAGTCTCTTTATGGATGAATCGTACTCATTGAAGAATTCCCTGGAACGAATGTCCACTACACAGGCAACTTTTTCAATTGGACTCGCTGTACTCAGTTCCATAAACTTCGTCAAAAGTTCTGGAGGGAGATTGTCCATTGCAAAGTATCCCATGTCCTCCATAATATTTAAAACTTCCGATTTTCCTGCGCCGCTTAAGCCAGAAATAATTACAACTTCCATTATTTTTCTCCTACAGTTTTAAGTTCAGTCTCTAGACTTACTCCGAATTTATCGTAGACAACTTTTCTAACCACATCTATGGCGTGGAGCACATCTTCCGCCTTGGAATCTCCATAATTTACTATAAATCCACAATGTTTCCAGGACACTCCGCAATTTTTATATCTAAAACCTCGAAGTCCACTGTCTTCAATCAATTTCCCTGCGAAGTAACCTTCCGGTCTTTTAAATGTACTTCCGCAGGACATCATATCCAGTGGTTGCTTGGAACTTCTTCTCTCGTTGAAGTCATTCATATCGTTTAAAATTTCTGATTTTTCCCTAGGCTTTAGTTCAAAAGTTGCAGAGAGGACGATCTCATTATTTTTTATGACTCTGGAATTTCTGTAAACAAAATCCATATCTTTTCCATCCACATCGATGATTTTAAGATCCTCAGTGAGAAGTTTTACACTTTTAACCACATCCTTCATCTCACCGCCGTATGCACCGGCGTTCATCACCATAGCTCCGCCGACAGACCCTGGGATGCCGTGAGAAAATTCCATACCGCCAAGAGAATTTTCGTAGGCAGCTTCACTTACAGCTTTAAGTGTGGCTCCTGCTCCAGCTGTGATAAGATTTCCATCTACATCTATCTCGCTTAAGGATCCATCTTTTAAAATTATTGTAAGTCCACGAATCCCACCATCTAGCACCAATACATTGGTGAGATTTCCAAATATATGAACAGGTATATTATTTTTTCTCGCAAGTTTTATCGCATCTATTAAATCTTCTACCGAATTTGGAAAAAGTATGTAGTCACAGACTCCGCCTATTCCAAAAGAAGTATATTCATCTATCTTTTTATTTTCGAAAAATTTTCCAAAATTATTAAACATTTTCCACCTCTAATTAATTATACCATTGTATAATGGATAAGAGGTGAGGTTATGGACAAAGAATACAATAGATTTTTATTATCTGAGTTATTATTTAAAAAATTTGAACTAAAGTACTATGTATATCCGCAAATCTACGCAGAATACTTGCAAGGACTTAAGTTTTATGAATTTGAAATTGAAAAATTAAATATTCTATCCTCAATAATGAGATTTAAAATGAAGAATCTCGATATTTCTGAAGATGAAGTGGAAGATAAATTCAAAGACGAATTAAATAAGATCCATAGAAACGAAATTTTAATCGAAGATTCTAAAGATTATTTAAACATAGATGAAAATTATAAGGAGTACCTATACTTCTTGGCGGATGAATTTAATCCAATCGCTTTTGAACTAGACGAAAGCGAAAAGACCATCTACGACTCAATCCTAGATAGTTATAGCAATCTAAATTACACAAACATTTCCAACTATGTTGAACAAATTAAGAATGAAAATCTGGATTTAAAGAAGAGATATCCAAGCGATGAGGAGTTAAATATTATAAAGGAAGATATCAAAGATATTTTAGAAACTCTCGAAAATCTCGACTATTCAGAAGAGGAAGTAGGAGAACTAACGGATCTTGTAGAAAGATACAAGGAGACTTTCTCCAACTTGGAAGAAGAATACAATATTAAGATGTCCGGAAATAATTGATCAAAAGAAATAAATTTTAATTTTAGTAGAAGAAAAATTTAATTATAAAAACTTTAGAAGAAGCTATTTAAAATTTAATGCACACAAAAAGGAAGGTCCAGCCTTCCTTTATTTTTTATAGATAATCATTTTTCTTCAAGATCCAAAGGGTTATAATCCCGATTAAAAGACTAAGTGCCATCAAAATCCAAAATCCATGTTCGGAATCTTGCCAAGGAAGCCTTACATTCATGCCCCAAATTCCCCCGACAATGGTTGGGATAGTCATAAGTATAGTAACCGAGGTAAGGATCTTCATAACTTCGTTTAGATTGTTGTTTATGACATTTGTGTAGAGGTCGGATAGTTTGTCTAGCATCAGCGTCGATCTCTCTACCATGACCCTCGCCTGTTTATTTTCAACCTGCAAATCGCGGAGAAGATCGTCTCTATTTTCAGATTCAGATAGGTAATCCAGCTCGAAAATACTTTCTATTACAGGAACATTCTCCCTCGTTGACATTTGAAAAGTGGTGAGACTCTTTTGAATTGCTATGATTTTTTCCAGATATTTCGTCTGGGTCGATTTCTTAGTTTGATTTTGAAGTTCGTCAATCTCAATATTTAAAACCTTGATGTAATCTATATAGGCTTTTGAAATTTCCCAAGCAATCTCCAAAATAAAATTTTCTATCTCCTCAATATTATCCATCTTATGTGATTTATTCGATTTTATATTATCAAACACCTCCGCATCTTCACTGCAGATGGTGATTACCTTCTCCTTGTCAATGATTATTGCAAGGGGTCTTGTAATATATTGGTAGTTAGAAAGTTTAATCGGATATGAAAGTATAAACAGATTTGGTCTATCGTCCTCTAAGCCTTCCGTCCTTGGAAGTTCGTAAGGATCTGAGACATCAAAAACATAGTCCCTTGGAAGATTAAATTTTGAAAGCAGACTCTTTAGTTCCTCATCCGTTGGACTCATAATTTCAAGCCAATTATAATCTTCGTCATTATCAGTTAATATAAAGTTCTTCTCTTGTAAAATATATTTATTGTGCAATGGTACTTCCTTTTCATTTATTTTTTATTATTTATTATAGAATATCATATTTTTAAAATTAATTATAGTCGATGGCTATCCTGATATACATAGATTTTTAAATTTTAAAAAGTTTTACTAGTTTTCCAATAAAAAAGAAAGCAAAGATTTCTCCCTGCTTTCTTGAAATTTTAATTATTTGCTGTAGTCGTAGAATCCTTTGCCAGTCTTTCTTCCTAGTTGACCAGCTCTTACCATCTTCTTTAGAAGAATATGTGGTCTGTATTTTGGATCGCCATATTCAGTGTAAAGAACTTCCATGATTGCTAGACATACATCTAGTCCGATTAAGTCCCCTAATTCAAGAGGTCCCATTGGATGGTTTGCACCAAGTTTCATAGCTGTATCTATATCTTCTGGAGCTGCAACGTTATCTGCGTAGATTCCGATTGCTTCGTTAATCATAGGAATTAGTATTCTATTTACTACGAATCCTGGAGCTTCAGCTACTTCTACTGGAGTCTTGCCGATTTCTTTTGAAAGTTCGATTATTGTATTCTTAGTTTCTTCTGATGTTAGTTGTCCAGAGATAACTTCTACAAGTTTCATCATTGGAACTGGGTTAAAGAAGTGCATTCCGATAACTTTGTCAGGTCTCTTAGTTGCTCCACCGATATCTGTTATAGATAGTGATGAAGTGTTAGATGCTAGGATAGTTTTAGCATCGCATTTTTCGCAAAGTTCTTTGAAGATTGCTTTTTTAACTACTGGATTTTCAGTAGCTGCTTCGATTACTAAATCACAATCTTTGATATCATTGATATCTGAAGAAACTTTGATTCTAGCAAGTGCTGCGTCCATTTCTTCTTGAGTCATTCTTTCTTTAGATACGTTTTTAGCATATCCTTTTTGGATTTTTGCCATTGCTTGTTCCAATGCTTCTGGAACTATATCTCTAACGATTACTTCGTGATGTGTTGCTAGTACTTGAGCAATACCTGCTCCCATTGTACCTGATCCGATTACTGCTATTTTCAATTTATTTCCCTCCTATAGTCCTTTAAATTCTGGTGATCTCTTTTCAAGGAATGCTTTCATTCCTTCTTTTTGATCTTCTGTTGCGAAGCATAGTCCAAATGCTTGTCTTTCGATTTCCATACCTGTTTCTATGTCAGTTTGGATACCATTTACTATTGCGCATTTAGAATATTCAACTGCAAGTTTAGCTTTTGAAGCGATCTTCTTAGCAATTTCTAGTGCCTTGTCGATTAGTTCTTCTGGCTCATAAACATGGTTTACAAGTCCGATTCTAAGTGCTTCTTCTGCGTTTATAATGTCTGCAGTGTAGATTAGTTCTTTTGCTGCTCCTGGTCCTACTGTTCTAATAAGTCTTTGAGTTCCACCAAATCCTGGTGTGATTCCTAGACCTACTTCAGGTTGACCGAATTTTGCCTTTGTAGATGCAACTCTAATATCACATGCTAGTGAAATTTCGCATCCACCGCCTAGAGCAAATCCATTTACTGCAGCTATTACAGGTTTAGAATTCTTTTCAATCTTCATGAAAGTTTCCATTCCAAGCTTAGCAAATTTTGCACCTTCTGATGCGTTTAGAGATGCCATTTCAGAGATGTCAGCTCCTGCTACAAATGCCTTGCCCTTACCTGTTAAAACTACTACCTTTGTCTTTTCACATTGGTCTATATGAGTAAATAATGTGTTTAGTTCAGTTAAAACTTCTGAATTAAGCGCGTTTAAACTGCTTTCTTTATTTATTGTTACTAGAAGAATTCCATCTTCTTTTTCTTCAACTATTAAAAATTTATATTCCATATTCTTATCTTTCTACTACTAGAGCAGTTCCCATTCCACCGCCGATGCAAAGTGTTGCTAGGCCGTACTTAGAATTACGTTTCTTCATTTCATAAAGAAGTGTAGTTAAGATTCTTGCTCCAGATGCTCCTATTGGGTGTCCGATAGCTATTGCTCCACCGTTTACATTTACTTTTTCCATATCGAAGTTAAGTTCTTTTGCTACTGCACCTGCTTGTGCTGCGAATGCTTCGTTAGCTTCGATTAGATCCATATCTTTTACTTCAAGTCCTGCTTTTTTAAGTGCTGATCTTGATGCTGGGATAGGTCCAGTACCCATTACGTCTGGTTCAACCCCTTCAGTTGCGTAAGAAACGATAGTTGCTAGAGGTTCTACTCCTAGTTCTTTAGCTTTTTCTTCGCTCATGATAACTAGCATAGCTGCTCCGTCATTGATACCTGAAGCGTTAGCTGCTGTAACTGTACCGTCTTTTTTGAATGCTGGTTTCATACCAGAGATTGATTCAGCTGTTACACCGTCTCTTATATATTCATCTGTATCTACTACAGTAGTTGCTTTCTTTGTAACTATTTCAACTGGAACGATTTCGTCTTTGAATCTTCCTTCTGCTCTTGCTTTTGATGCTCTTTGTTGAGAAGTTGCAGCTATTTCATCTTGCATTTCTCTTGTGATTCCATATTTTTCAGCTACATTTTCTGCAGTTATTCCCATGTGGTAATCGTTGAATGCGTCCCAAAGACCGTCTTTGATCATTTCATCAACTGCTACGTCGTTGCCCATTCTAGCTCCGTATCTGTGTTTTTGAAGTAGGTATGGTGCCATTGACATGTTTTCTGTACCACCTGCAAGGATGATGTCTGCGTCGCCATTTCCAATAATTTGAGCTGCTAGAGATACTGCTCTAAGTCCTGATCCGCATACGATGTTAATAGTCATTGCTGGAGTTGTGTAAGGGATGCCTGCTCCAAGTACAACTTGTCTTGCTACGTTTTGTCCTTGTCCTGCTTGTAGTACGTTACCTATATAAGCTTCGTCTACCATTTCAGGTTTTACATTTGCACGTTTAAGTGCTTCTTTTGCAGCTACTACTCCTAGTTCTACTGCTGGTGTGTTTTTAAATGATCCACCAAATGATCCTACAGCTGTTCTTGCAGCACTTGCTATTACTACTTTTCTCATAATACCTCCTATTACTCTCTTATTCTCTCGGTGGCATAACTGTTGCCACTCCGTCTAGTACCAATTCACCTTTTTGATTGGTTGCTGTCGTTTTTAACTTAACGATTTTTTCTTTTATTATTTCTGACACTTCACATTTAGCTGTGATTGTATCACCAAAGTATACAGGCTTTAAGAAACTAAGTTCTTGCCCCATATAGATGGTGCCTGGTCCAGGTAGTTGTGTACCAAGTACCGCAGAAATAAATCCTGCAGTTAGCATACCATGTGCAATTCTTCCTTTGAACATGCTAGCTTCTGCAGCTACCTGATTAACATGTGCCGGATTTAAATCTCCAGTTACTCCTGCATATAGATATACGTCGCCTTCTGTTACAGTCTTAGTAAATTCAGCGCTATCGCCTATGTGCAATTCTTTTATCGTTTTTCCTTTCATTGATACCCTCCAATTAAACTTAAATAGTTTACCAGTTATATCTTACCCATATAGTAAGTTTTAAACACAACGTTTTCAAAACTTCTTTCTCTTAATACTTTAGCACATGTCTTTGTTTATATTATATCAATCTTTTATTTCATTTTCAATTATATTTATTTTTTATTTTATCTGTTTTAATTTTTATTTTAATTTAGATTTATTTAATTAATTTATGCTTTTAACCTTATGTTCATCTACTTTATACATTTTTTTGTGGTATAATTTTTTAAGAATGGTGATGATATGATTACTAAGATTATAAAAATTGAAAATGAATTTGAAAGAGAAAAGATAAAAGAAGTTGCATCTGCACTTAGAGATGGCAAACTCGTCGTGTTTCCAACAGAGACAGTGTATGGTCTTGGAGGCAATGGACTAAATGAAGATGCTCTTAAAAATATTTATATTGCTAAGGGCAGACCTTCTGACAATCCACTGATCCTTCACATAGCAGATCTTGATATGTTAGATACTTTGGTTAGAGATATTCCTGAGGATGCAAAACTTCTTATAGACAAATTTTGGCCAGGACCACTGACCCTTATTTTTAATAGGAAGAGTATCGTTCCTGACAGAGCGACTGGAGGGCTAGATACGGTTGCCATTAGGATGCCTTCAGACAAGGTTGCCCATGCTATTTTAAAAGAAGCCAAGGTGCCTGTGGCTGCTCCATCTGCAAACCTATCTGGTAAACCAAGTCCTACTTCAACTGCCCATGTCATAGAAGATTTAGATGGCAGAGTGGATTATATTGTGGACTCAACTAGGTCCTTTGTCGGCATAGAAAGCACAGTGGTGGATATGACTGTTAATCCGCCGATGATTCTGCGACCAGGTTATATTACCTACGAGGATCTAAAGAGCGTAATCCCCGATGTGTGCTACGACAACACAACCATCGACAAAGATGACAAGAGTGTTCCGAAGAGTCCTGGACAAAAGTATAGACACTACGCTCCAAGCGCAAATTGCTATACCTATGTGGGAGATGTAAATCTCGTAAGAGATAAGATAAAAGAAGAAATAAATAAAAATAAGGACAAGAAAATCTGCGTTATTGCAACGGACAGAGTCCTTAAAGAGATAGAAGAAGATGTACTTAAGCTAAGCCTTGGTTCTGGAGAAGATCTGTTAGATGCGTCTCACAATCTTTTCTACAACTTGAGGGTAGCTGATGATAATGATGTAGATATTATTTTCTGCGAAGGCTTTGAACAGGTCGGTCTTGGCGTAGGCATTATGAACCGACTTACCAAAGCTTCAAGCGGAAATGTTACAGTTTTAGGAGGTAAAAAATGGGAAAATTAATTATTACTGATCATCCACTTATTCAACACAAACTTACAATTATGAGAAAGAAAGAAACTTCAAGCTCTGACTTTAGAAGTCTCGTTACAGAAATTGCAACCCTTATGGGATACGAAGTTACAAGAGATTTAGAACTACAAGATGTGGAAATCGAAACTCCACTTATGAAGACCACAGGCAAAGAAATCTCCGGCAAAAAACTTGGAATAGTTCCTATTCTTAGAGCAGGAGTTGGAATGGTAGACGGATTTCTTTCACTAGTTCCAGTAGCAAGAGTTGGATACATCGGACTATACCGTGATCCAGAAACTTTAAAACCAGTTACCTACTACAACAAGATGCCATCTGATGTTGCATCTAGAACTATGATCGTACTAGATCCTATGCTAGCAACAGGTGGTTCACTAATAGAAGCGGTAAACGAACTAAAAGCTACAGGTGCAACTTCAATAAAGGCTGTCTGCATCCTTGGCGCTCCAGAAGGAGTAGAAGCTTTTCAAAAGGCTCATCCAGATGTAGACCTATACCTTGCAGCAATTGACGAAAAACTAAACGATCACGGATATATCTTACCAGGACTAGGGGATGCTGGTGACAGAATTTTTGGTACAAAATAGATGAAGTCCATATGCCTTCCCTTTTTAATATCTTTTGCCATCTCCCTCATACTAACTCCAGTAGTTATTAAAGTGGGACCTAAGTTTGGCTACTTAGATATTCCAAAGGACAATAGACGGATGCACAAGCGTCCTATGCCTATTGCAGGTGGAGTAGCGATATATCTTGCCGCAACGGTTGCAATCTTGGTCTTTATCCCCTTAAATAAAAATATCATAAGCCTTTTAATAGGCTCAACGGTAATTTTAATTTCCGGGCTGCTTGATGACAAATTTTCAATAAGTCCAAAGGCCAAAATATTTTTCCAATTAGTAGCAGGGCTAATCATCGCCCTCTCCGGCTCACAGATAGAATTCTTTACAAATATAATAAGCACCAAGGAAGTTGTGTGGTTAAAATATCTATCCATCCCAGTGACACTATTTTGGATCTGTGGAATTACAAACACAGTCAACCTAATCGATGGACTAGACGGACTAGCAGCAGGGATTTCACTAATCTCAGCAGTGTCACTTATGTTTATCGCCCTCAAGATGAACCTACTTGCAGTAGCTATAATTGCAGCGGCAATAGGCGGAGGATGTCTTGGATTCTTGCCATATAATTTCAACCCTGCCAAGATATTTATGGGAGACACAGGAGCATTGTACTTAGGATTTATGCTCTCCTATATATCCATCCAGGGCGTCATGAAGTATGCCACAACCCTTATGATTTTTGTGCCAGTGTTGGTACTTGGAGTCCCAGTGTTTGACACAGCATTTGCCATGATTAGAAGATATATCTCAGGCAAGAAGATCTTCGCAGCAGACAAAGGACACTTACACCACAGACTTTTGGCACTAGGACTGACTCAAAGACAGACAGTATTAATCCTCTACGCAATCTCACTTATATTTGGAATACTCGCAAATGTAATATCAGACTTCGATCCAGTAATAGGAATAATAATTTCACTTTTAATAATAATATTAATATTCCTAGTAGGATGGTTAAGCGGAATGTTTAAGACTGTAAAAAAGGAGGACAAATGAAAGTATTAGTAGTTTTTGGAACGAGACCAGAAGCGATTAAAATGGCACCAATCGTCCATGAACTTAAAGCTAGAAATATAGACAGCAAAGTTTGCGTAACAGCGCAACACAGACAGATGCTCGACTCAGTACTTAAAATATTTAAAATCGTCCCGGACTACGATTTAAATATTTTTAAAGACGGACAGACATTAACAGAAATCACAACCAGATCCATCACAGGACTAGAAGAAGTAATCAAAGATTACAAACCAGACCTACTACTTATCCAAGGAGATACCACCACAGTATTCTCAGGAGCACTGGCAGCATTTTATCAACACGTAAAAGTTGGCCACGTAGAAGCAGGACTAAGATCCTTTAACCTACAAAGTCCATGGCCAGAAGAAGCAAATAGAAAACTCGTATCAGTAATATCAGACTTCAACTTCTGTCCAACCGACTCAAACAGACAAAACCTACTAAAAGAAGGATACACAGGCGACAATATATATCTCACAGGTAACACAGTAATCGACGCATTAAAGTACGCAGTAAATAGCGACTACGAATTTGAAGACGACTTTTTAAGAAACTTTGACTTCGAAAAAGGACCAGTGATTCTCCTTACCTCTCACAGAAGAGAAAATATCGGAGAACCTATGAGAAATATATTTAAAGGAATAAAAGATGCACTAGATTCAAAAGAAAATGCACAAGTAATCTTTCCTATACATCTAAATCCAAAAGTAAGAGAAATAGCAAGAGAAGTCTTCGCAGACGATGAAAGAATCCATCTCATCGAACCACTTCAATACCTACCATTCTCAAAACTAATGAGCAAAGTATCATTCGTAGTGACAGACTCAGGCGGAGTGCAAGAAGAAGCACCAGCATTAGGAAAGCCTGTGGTAGTAGTAAGGGACGAAACAGAAAGGATGGAAGGAGTCGAAGCAGGAACAGCGAAACTCGTGGGAACATCCTATGAAAAAGTCTATGAAGCAGTGAAAGATCTGTTGACAGATGAAAAAATCTACATGGAAATGGCACACGCAGTAAATCCATACGGCGACGGCACCAGTGCGAAGAAGATAGTCGATGCGATAGTAGAAAATATGTAAAATATTTAAATTTTAAATAAATAATTTTTAAATAAAAGATTTAAAAGAGATTTGAAATTAAATTAGTAATGGTTTAGATTTAGATCTCTTTTTTATTTTGTAGAGGAAGCAATCTATTCCCATTAAACTTTATAATAATTTATTTTTAATCAGGCGTAGCCGTACGAAAATATAAATTCTTATTCACCCCAGTAGCGGAAGCTACCAGCTTCCATAAACACTGATACTAAATAATCTTCCCTTAGCCGTTAGGCGTAATACATCAAAAATTGTTATATTAACTTTGTAGC
>QWCH01002999.1_pt1 | contig 19052 bp, 14 predicted proteins | sample 1972671 | NCBI WGS metagenome assembly QWCH01 (sample SAMN09866713, study PRJNA288562) | Human gut metagenome isolate term3_stool, whole genome shotgun sequencing... | isolation source: gut | host: Homo sapiens | place: USA: California | reverse complement strand
CTGTATATAAAAAAAGCGCCAAAAAACATAGTATTAAATATTTCTAATTTTTTTTTATCATCTTCAACAGCTACTACATTTCCCATCCCTGCTGTTATTCCACTAAATATAGTTGCTATATACCCATTAACCATATCTCGAATCAACAGATAATTAGAATAAATTCCCGTTGCAGCTAGACTAACTAATTTTGTAATAATTAAATTATCTGTAGAATTAACTAAATAATCACCTATTTTTGCTACAATTAATCCAGAGATATTTTTTTTGATTTCTTTTTTTTGATTTACAGTTAATTTTTCTTTTGAGTAAAAATCAATTTGTGCATACCTTTTTGAGATATATACATTTTGAATTATCATTAATAGTATTGAACATGCAATTTGTACACTCAAATAAATCACATAATTTTCCAACAACAATAAAACAAATATTTGCATTATTGTCTGTATACAATTTATAGTAATATTAATAGGAACCAATCGAAAACTTTGATTGTCCGAAGATATAAGTGTAGTTTTATATGCAAGAAAATACCCAACTACTGTATTTATTAAAAATGCAAAATATGCAAACCTTGTTCCTTGCGGTTGTTGGGCAATTGGAATAAAAAAATCTAAAAAGCGGAACAGTATCACACCTGACACACTAACAATACATCCAATTATAAAATATGCCTTTCGGTAAATTGACATTAATGCACTTACAGATTTATAATCTTTTTCAGCTAACGGCTTATACAAACTAAATCCAATTGCTGTAGCTATTCCAAGTTCAGATATAGACAAAAAACCCAATACGTTATTTAACAATCCTGCCAATCCCAAATACTCTGTACCAAGCGTATATATAAATACTGTTCTTGATATTAATCCTAATATAGAAGAAAAAATATTATTTCCAAACGACAATACTATATTTTTTACCGAATTTTCTAATCTAGACATGTATTTTCTTCTATTCCCCTTTCGCCTTTTTAATTCATCGATTTCATATTATATTTTTTTTATTCTTTCTATTCCTGCACTTATTTTCTTACGGAATACGGGAATATTATCTTTTAAGCATAGTTTTATGTTTTTTTCATTGTTTAAAATTAGCTTAAAGGCTTCTAATAAACTTTCCTCTCGCGAAAGTTCCTGTACTGGAAGAACGTAATTTTTTTCTGTGCCAAACAAATCTCTTGCAATTCCTCTTGCTTTTACTGAATATCCGACAACTAATGTCGGTATCCCCATCGAATAAGCTGCTATTGTAGAATGTGTTCTAGCTCCTACAAAAAACCTACATTTGGAAATAATTCCTTTTAATTCCATACAATTATGATCTTCAAATAATATAACTCGTCCCGTTTTTTTATATTCCTTATATAATTGCATTAACGGTTTTCTATCATCATTATCCGCCCAAACCACATGAGGGATTAACGCAATCCCCATATCCGTTTCATTAATCACATAGTTCAATAGTTTCCTATAAGCTTTTAATGTTATTCCTTGTATCGTTTCCTTTTCAATAGCCATCGGACTTATATTTATTCCCACCATATTTCCGGTTTGAAAGTTTTGAGGCAAATTTGGAATTTTGTATTCTAACAAAAAAGCGGGATCCGGCATTAAGAATGTATTTTTATTTACTTTTTTCAACTCTTTATAAGAAATACTCTCTCTTGCAACAATACAACTATATTTCGAAAGATCACTCGCAACTTTTTTTCTCTTAATCACTTCAGGTTCAACAGAACATCCCCATAAAATGGTCTTAACGCCTCGTTCCAAAAGCATTTCATGTAGCATTATATATTTTCCAACATCTGCGTAACAATAATTGTCTCCACCTATTGATAATGCTACATCTTCTCTTTGCACATGATCAAATGTTTTTTTATAATCTAATTTATCTAAAGGAATATAATTATTGTTTAACTTCAACTGTAAATACGCCCTAATAAAGTCAATAGAATATTTGGAATATGGCATAATATCTTTTTCTATTTCACACAACTCATTTATTCCATACTCTATATCTTCATCTGGTTGTGATGATATCAAAATTTTTTTTTCAAAAGAAGCATCCTTTAATAAATTTAAAGTCGATCGAACAATTGCTTCACATCCATGATTTCCACTTCCTCCATGTGCATACAAATATATATTGCTCATTCTATCTCCTCACTTTTCGAAATCTTCCATTTTCATAAATCCAGCCCAATATAAATAATGAATATATTGCCTTTTCTTTTTTTGTAAAAAAGCTACAGGTAATCAACATTTTATAATTTTTATAAAATACTTTCTGAGCCTCTTTGATAAAAATTATACTTTCTCTACTAATATCTCTTAAGGTTTGCACATACTGATACAAATGAGAAAATGTAATATATATGCATTGGGGACTTATTTCTTTATTTTCTTTTTCAAAATTTAATAACTGTTGTGTAGCATTTATAATATCTAAGGATGGGGTTTTTTGCCTCATATGCATTGCACTTCCCTCGTTTTGGTAATAATGATATGAAACATTATTTATCACAGATACCCTTTTAGCTTTTCTAAATGCATCTTTAACAAATAGAATATCCTCATAAACTTTCAATTTAGGGAACTGTAAATTATCAATTATATTTCTTCTAAATAATTTTGCATATGGTCCAGAATTAATCCCCTTCCGTGTAAGTAATTGATTCAAAGCCTGCACAGATGTAAGTACTTGCTTGCTCATTTCAAATCTTAAAAGTTCCTCGTTATCACTGTTCTCAACAATTACATTGCATACTGCTATATCTGCATTCTTACACCCTAACAATAATTGTTCAAAATATTCTTTATCAATTTCATCATCTGAATCTAAAAATGCTATATATTCCCCCCTTGCTACTTTCATTCCATAATTTCTTGCAGAAGAAACTCCTGCATTTTCTTGATAAAAATAACGAATTCTCTCATCGTTTATTGCCGCCTTTTTACATTCCTTCTCTGATTCATCTGTACTACCATCATTTATTAAGATAATTTCCAAATCTTTATAAGACTGTTTCTGTATACTCTGTAACATTCTATTCAACAACTTTCCCGTATTATATATTGGAATAATTACACTTATCATTCTATACCTCTTTCAATTGTCTTTTTCTTCTAATTGCTAACCCAACTCCTATTGGAAGCATTAAAACAGTATATTTAATCTGATTACTTTTCCATATATATCCTGGATTACGTCCATAAATTGAAAGTGCAATATGTTGAGCTGCTATATATAATTTTCTTTTTCTTGTCAAACCGGGATATTTTAGCATGTGATTATACATCATTGCGTATCCCATAGGATTATTCTTTTCTAATTTCTTACTACCTTTAGTAAGTCCATCATTTAAATATTCACATATATATATAATATCTGAATGCCACCGAACTTTGTACCCTGCTAATGCAATTTCATTCAATGCAATTTGTTCCGGAGCAAATTTTTCTCCCTTCCATTCTGCCATTGGGAATCTCTTAAATAGTTCGATTTTATATGCTTCACACATATCCGCATCTAGGTTATATTTTTGTCTTTCAAGATTTGTAGCATCTATCCATCCTGCTTGATTCACATACGGAGCTACCCCTTTTATATATTCGTCATTAGGATATCCCCTTGCTGCACCTACACCTATAATTTTTTCTTCTTCATCAATTTCTTGACACCATCTTCTCATTTTCTCTATTGCATCTGGTTTCAGTCGATCGTCCGAATCAACCATAAAAAAATATTTACCCTTTGCTTTTTTGACGCCATCATTAATTGCTCTAGGTTTTCCTGAATTAACTTTTGAATAATATCGTATCGGAAATTTTTTACATTCGCTTATCCATTCTTTTACAAGAGAAGATGTGTTATCTTTCGATCCATCATCGATAATCAACCACTCAAAATCTTTACATGTTTGTACACATAATGATTGGTATAATTGCGACAAAATATATGCCCTATTATATGTCGGTGTAAAAATTGTAAAAAATGGCATTTTAATTCCTCCTAAAGCTTCTCGCAACATCATAAATCCTGAGTAATATTTCGGCACATATTCCTTTTTTACTTTTTATACACCACAATATTACATTTTGTAAAATTCCACTACCTTTAAAACTAATATTTTCTTGACACATTATTTGATGCATCTTTTCTACTTTTTTCGGTATTTCTGGACGTTTCGCATGAAACACAACAAAAAAAGCATAATTAGTCAATAATCTATTTACTAACAAATTATTTTCATTTCTATATTCATTCATTTCTTTAAAAAACTCTTTATATTTAAGATTTACTTTTAACTGAGCCATATAATCTATCTCATCATCCACAAAAGGCGTTGAAGAATTTTGCGCTTCTTGCAAATATCGATAATGACAACTAGTGTCAAAAAATATTGTGTCTATCTTAGGATATATTTGAAGATAAAAATCAAAATCTTCTGCCAATCTTAATTCATTTGTAAAATGCACTCCTTTTGCCAAATTTTTTTTAAACAATTTACCACAACAATATCCGTAAATTCCAGTGTTCTTCTGTACCATTGCGAAATCGGGCAATAATTTCTTCATCTGATATTTACCTTGATATGGTATCTTCACCAATTCTATAGAACTATCATTTTCCCACCATTTTTCAACTCCTGAAATAACCATATCTGCATTACTTAACGTAATATCTTCATATAATGTCTTCAAATAATTAAATCCTACTCTATCATCTGCATCAATAAATGTAATATAATTTCCACGGACCATTTCTAATCCCACATTACGTGCATGTGACACACCACCATTTTCTATATGAATAACTCGGAAACGATCATCCATTGAACAAATTTCATCACTAATTATTCCTGAGCAATCTGTAGAACCATCATCTACAATAATACATTCGAAATTTTGAAAAGTCTGTTTCTGAAGATCATTCAAAATGTTATGTACATATTTTTCTTTATTATAAACTGGCATCACAATACTAATCACAAACATTTACCTCTCAATATTACTTTCTTATAAACATATGGCGAAAACGAAAAAATTGCAAATCTTATTCTGCTTTTTAAATCTATGTTTTTGTATTTTCTAAATTTATTATATGTTTTTTTATCGTTATGTGTAGAAATTTCATATTGTATTGCTTTATAATAATACTCGATGTACAAATTGCAATACAATTTCAAAGTTTTCATTTTTAAAATTTGATCTTCTTTTACTAACGCCTCTCTTTCCTTTAAGATGTTCAACATATTATATTCTTTTCCCGAGAACTTCTGATGTGTTAGGCTATTTGCATTTTCTGTATATATATATCCAAAATCATCTAAACTATATACTTTAGGAACTTTAGATAATACTCGAATACTCCAATCATCGTCTTCGTTATATCTATATTTAAAAAACTCATTTTCAATTAATTCCCGCTTATACAACTTATTCCATACACCCACAACCATTCCATTAGCATAATTTCCTTCATATAATATATTAAGAAACTTTTTCCCATTTATTTTACCATATGGAATATTCTTTATTTTTTCTCGAGAAACTACGTATTTTCCACCTTGTTCATATTGCCATAGCCAAGTAACTACTTCTACATTCTCTTTTTCTATCACATTAAGGGCTTTCAAATATATAGGGGTTTTAGCTAAATAATCATCAGCATCAACAAATGTAATATACTTTCCAATAGCTTTTTTTATTCCTAAATTTCTTGCCTTTGACACGCCTGCATTATTCTGATGTATCACTTTTACTCTAGGCTCATTTTGCATTATTTGATTGCAAACCTCAGCCGAATTATCAGTACTTCCATCATTTACTAATATAATCTCTAGCTCTTTAATCCCTTGTGCAATTATACTTTCAACACATCTTTTAATTTTATCCTCGCAATTATAAACCGGAACAATTACTGATATTTTTGTTGTCATTTTTTCTTTGATGCCATATAATTAACATCCTTACTCCTTTCTGATATTTATATAAATATGTTTGAATTTTAAGTTTTTTAGAAATCTTTAACTTGTCTATCTTTATCTCATGAAACATTCTGCGAACTATATGGTCTGACAAGATATTGTTTATAATTTTTCTTTTATCTTTCCTATTTATTATCCGCGTTTCTAATATATCACCCACTGCATTATAAACAAAAAAAAGTAAAAGTAAATTTAATTGCTCTTCAAAATTATACTCTTTACTCTTCTTAAAATAATCATATGCCTTGTCATATAATTGTTTATAATCATCCCATTTATCTTTATGAAATGTATGTGTTGCAGAATTAACATTGCAACAATTATAATGATAAAAATATTGGTCTTTCATATAATAAAATGAATTAGCCATATACATCATTTGAGCCCCAAGCAACAAATCTTCGGAATGTCTCACCCCTTCAATATAGCATATTTTTTTTCCAATTTCTTTTTTTATCAAACACAAACAATTAGAAATAGTCGCTGGATATTCTATATTGGGCGTTATTAATAATTGCAAATAGTATTCTTGTTTTAACTGTTCTTTATCATAAAATCCCTCACGAATTGCATGTGTATATCTTTCCGATTTATCTTTATATTCCTTTATACAATCACACATTACCACATCACAACTATATTTTTCTGCCACTTGCATCATCTCACTATACATTTGTGGTTCAAGAAAATCGTCACTATCCACAAAAGTTATATAATCTCCAGTTGCGATACCTAAACCGCAATTTCTTGCAGCCGAAACCCCCTTATTTTTGTTATGAACAACTACGATTCTTTTATCACTTTCGCCACATCTATCACATATTTCGCCACTGTGATCTGTCGAACCGTCATCAATCAAAATAATTTCCAAATTATTATATGTCTGATTTACAATTGACTCTATGCATTTTAATATATATTTTTCCGCTTGATAAACGGGTACAATAATACTAATTTTTTTCATATCTTTATACCATTATTTTATATAATTTTTGTACTTCAATAATATTTGAAAAATCACTTTCACAGCAATTTTTCTTATACATCTGTATCTCTTCTACATTCTCTAAAAGTTCTGCAAGCATTTCCGCACATTCCTTATTATCCAACGGAACAATCTTCCCATCCACTCCATCCTTTAATTGACTTCCTGCTGTTGCATAATTAGTAATCACCACAGCCTTTCCCAACATCTGTGCCTCTTTCACAGAAACACACTTTCCCTCATATCTTGAAGGTTGCACATACAAATCACATCTACAAATATATGGATATGGATTCGATTTCTTTCCAAGCATAATAACATTTTTTTCCATATGCTCTTCTTTTATCTTTTCTTTAATGAGGTTTTCATCTGGACCAAACCCAATAAGATACCATCTTATATTCATTCCTTGTTTTACCAAATGTTTGCATATATTTGGTACATTATCAAAATTTTTTGCTGTACAATATCTTCCAATAGATAGTATTTTTATACTGTCATCCGGCATCTCCTCTACTGGAATAAATTCTTTTGACTGGCTTATAATCAATTTTTCCGGAATAATATTTTCTATTTTAATAATCTTCGTTGACAAAATTGGAAAGATTTTTTGAAAGGTTTTTGTCACATCATCAGATATTGAAATTATCTGATCATACGCCGACCACATCTCTAATTCTGATTTTTCATTAATCTGAACCTTACTATAATCTGTATGTATCCAGGCTATTTTCTTTTTGGCATGAACCTTATGTGTAACAATATAATGCGGAGTCAGGAAACTAATTGCCAAATCATACTCTTCATCCGGCTGTATCTCCGGCATAAAGCGATATGTATATTTATGGCTATACTCAAGTGGTACTCCACTATCTGTATGCCCACATTTTTTTACATACTTATCTGCTTTTATTTTTCCATACATTCTTGCTGCTGTTAATATTACATGTCCTTCTTTCAAAGTCTGTACCATTGGACGTGCAAGTACTGTATAGGCCGGAATTTCAGGTAATAAATTAACACCTTCCGGAATAAAAGAAAGCAACTCTCCTTCATGCCGTAACAAAAAAAGATCTACTTTATACTCCTTTTTATCTATCGCATCCAGTAGTCCAATTAGACTTCTCTCAGCACCACCTAATTCCAATGCATGTGATACAATCAATATCTTCTTCACTTTTTTAACCTCTTAAAACAATCCACGCCAAAAATGCGGTGAAATGGTTTTGTAATTTTACTTCTCAAAATCGTCTTTTTATCCATCCAACTTTTCGAATACCAATGAATAGACACTGTATTCTCTGTTTTATTCAACTTTCCTGTCGGATCGTCATATGGATTGAAATAATCATATGGGAATACTTCCGCTCCATCTAATTTTTGATATTTCCCATTCAATTTTAATCCATAGGGAAGTAATGCTTTGGTATTTAATTCCGGACATTTTATAATTGGAAAATTGCCCTCTTTATCCGAAGGGAGTTCTATATACTGATTCATCATTGCATGTACGGTCTTGTTTCGTGCTTCTGCGCCAAACCCCAACCCTGTCGCAATATTTTTATCATTTTCAAATCCGTAAAACGCATTACACCCTAACAATTCATCTGGTGTTTTTATCAGTTCCACATCTGTATCAAAATAAATCCCACCATTCTGATAAACTACTAATAGTCGTGCAAAATCACTTAAAAACGCCCACTTTTCATTATCATAACACCATCTCAAATATGGATATTGATCTATATCAAAATTATCTTCATTCCACTCTATAATTTCATAATCCGGGCAGTATTTTTTCCAGCTTTGAATGCATTTTTTTGCTAATTTTGGTTTTTCTCCCCTTCCAAACCAACAATAATGAATTTTTTTAGGAATCACTTTCTATCACCTCTTACATCTCACTTATTTTGCTAATCTTCCCTTATGCAACTTATCATATATAAAATCCGGTAACAGACCGACAATAATCGGCCGAAGTGCAAACACATAATTCCACTTTTTCAATCGAAATGTTTTTATTGCCAGCCGTTTCACATAATACTCATTCAGCCTGTTTTTAAGAGAACGTCTGCTATATGCATTCCGGTCATCCCGCATCCGATATAAACATTTATGAATATTTTTTCCACGATATCCACATTTGTACATTTTTATCCACAGATGATAGTCTTCTACTCTTAATAACTTGTCAGAAACAGAATATCCCTTTACTTTCATATATGCTTCTCTCTTTACCATACATGGCGCATGGCAAAAAGGACTTTCTTTTACAAAATCTTCCGGCATCGGATACTCTGGGTGACTGATTTTCCCCCAGACTCCACTTTCATCGAAGAATTCCATATCTGTACTGACAATTGATATTTCCGGTTCTTTCTCCAACACGTTTATTTCTATTGCGAACCGCTCTTTATCGCACCAGTCATCTCCGTCCATTCTTGCAATATATTTTCCCCTAGCCTGTTTCAGACATTTATTTAAAGTGTAATTTAATCCTCTGTTCTTCTCATTTTGCAGCACAATGATTTTCTCAGGATATTTTTCTTTATAGCTAATTGCTATTTCGTATGTGTCATCATTTGATCCATCATCACACATAATTAATTCCCATTCTGAAAAAGTCTGATTAACTATACATTCAATTGCCTCCGATAACGTATCTCCACAATTATATATCCCCATAATTACACTGATTACCGGATCTTTTTCATGCATTATAAACTCCCCATTTCTAACATTGAAACTTTGTATTTTAAATGAAATTCCATGCAAAATGCATCTGATAATAATAAAATGCCAAATAAGCACATATAGTCATAACATATATCAAACGCGCTGATCTCTTTGTAAACATATTATCAATTTCCCATGGCAATAAGATATAACTATATAACGAAAAATAAATCGGAAGTCTTCCAATAAAGATACCGCTTGTAAACATTGATACAATGTAGAATCCTACAGATACGATCGACATATTTACGCTAAGATTAATGACTGGATCATCTGCATTTCGTATATATTTAATTCCAATGAGTGATAATATAGTAGGTATCGAATACACTAACACACGCAATGCGCTTGTTCCATTATCTTTCCAACTTTGCCAATCTGATACGACATTTTTATACTGTGTTTCCGCAAGCATACTGTCCAACACATTTGTAAACTGTCCAACAGATGCAACCACCGCTATAACTGCCAGAATGAATAATAATGTTTTCTTATTCCATGCCTTTCCCTGCACAATAAAAATAAATGGAATCATTAACAATGCACTTTGGTGCATCAGCGATGCGATCAAAATCAATACAATTGCTTTTACATACTTTTTATCCAGAATGAATTTAATTCCGATAAAAGTAATAGTTACCGCTGTAAATTGTCTTATTCCATTGAACATCCATGATATATAGTCTGTTGACGCAAGGAACAAGAAAAAGCTCATAAGATATCTGCTGGAATATTTACGATATACATAAAAAAGCATTCCCGCCTGAAGAGCTGCTAGAATAAATAGATATACAACACTTCTGTTTCCAACAATACATTTTATAACTGCAGATAAAAAGTAAAATCCTTTATCCTTTTTCACCGTTCCAATGTATGATATAATCCCGCCAAACGCTCTCGGCATATCCTTATATCCCTCCAGATATGCTCCTGTATCCATAATGCCGCCACGTTGACTGCACATCCATACAAGCGGCAATACTGTCACAACCGCCCACACCGGTCTCCACCGATATTCTTTTTTCCCACACACCGTCTCCACTCGCTTCACCGATGTCAATACAGACAGCATCGCCATCACGGCAACCCATCCGATTATCAATATATAATTCTTGTCCATATTCTTCTCCAAATAATTGATTGATATTGCAGGGATTCTCTTACCTGCTTCATGCGTTTTTCAACACTTAATTTTACCATATATTCCTTAATATTCCAATACAGCACGATAAGCATAACTCACCATTTGTACCGATATCTCGTAATTTATAACGCTTTTTCTTATTTACCTCTCATATTCCATTTCTGCCCCTACAAGTTTTATATCACCTTCTTTTCCATTCATAACACTTCACGTTTTCTCATGTATCTCCTTTTTCTATTCTTTCCGTCATTTTAACCATATTATTCCAACTTTTCCTATTGCATTTGTGCATTTTATATGATATGTTGACTTTAACACATTTGGTGTTTACATGATGTAAGGGAGATAATTATCGTGTAACGCCCAACACACATTGGCATTACTGAAAGGAGGCCTATATGTTTAGAAAAAGTTATTGGAAAAAGAGATTTGCTCCTGTCCTGGCAGGCGCACTGGTGATTTCTTCATTACTGGTACCGCCTGGCCATGCATTCGCAGCCGATCCGGTTACTTCCGAAGAACAGACTGTAAGTCCTGAGACACCGGAAGTTAAGGACGTAACGGATTCCACAGATGCAGCGACCACCGATGCGAACCTGACTACTCCCGATTCTGTTCCGGATTCTGTATCAGAGTCTGTAGCCGGTACTTCTGCAACAGATACTTCATCCGATAAGGAAGCTGCTAAGCAGGACGTGAAGGAGACGAAGGAAGTAAAGGCAGCTGACGATGCAGTTACCGATCCGATTCCGGACAAGACTCCTCACCTCGTATACGGTGACAAGAGTCTGGCTGACGAAGATGCTTTCGTCCTGCTTATCTTCGGCGACGGCTTCACTGCTTCCGAGCAGGATTCATTCTATACCAATGCTCAGAATACCGCGGATTATCTGATGGATACTTCTCCTTGGAATGAGTTCAAAGATACGATCAAGATCTACGCTCTCGGAGTTGTATCGAATGAATCGGGCGCAAAAGCAGACACAGCGATCAACCAGGAGCAGGCGAACGCAGACACACGCGACACCTACTTCGGATCTTCATTCTGGTCAGGCGGTATGCAGCGTCTTCTTACGATCAGTTCAGATGGATCTAAGAAAGCAAAGCAGTTATCAGATCAGTACCTTCCTGCAGCAGACTTTAATGTTGTGATCGTCAATGCTACTACATACGGCGGAAGCGGCGGAGATGTATGTGTTGCTTCTCTTAATAATGAATCACTCGAGATGATGCTTCACGAGCTTGGACACACCACTGCCAAACTTTCGGATGAATATTTCGCAGGTGCAAGCTATGCGGCCGAGATGCCGAATATGACAGCTGAGTCTGATCCGGCAAAGGTCCGCTGGTCACGCTTCATCGGTAAGAATGGCGTCGGTGTCTATGAATATGACAATGGCGGTAACGGATGGTACCGTCCACACCAGAATTGTAAGATGCGTTTCCTTGGCAAGCAGTATGCTTTCTGTGAAGTGTGTAAAGAACAGATCCGCAAGACCTTCTGTCAGGATTCGAATGTAACGAAGTTATTCTTCCAGCCTTATGCAGACATGTTCTATGAGTCTGACACAGGCAAAGATATGCGTGAATACTTTATCCTCCGCAGAGGCAAGAATGAGATTACAGGCGACAAGCTCGGTGATGCTTTAACGCTTACTTACAAGGATGCGGATGGCAACGTAGTATCCGGTATTCCTAACAAAGCCGGAACTTATACCATCGAAGCTACATTTGCCGGAGACAGCACATATGAGAAATGCAGTCAGACAGCTGCCTACACGATCGAATTACCGGACCTCATCACTCTCGATGTTCCGTCCAAGGTATACGACGGCAAACCTGCTGACCTTAATTATACCGTTAATTATGACAAAGACTATACGGTAAAAGCACATTATAAAGGAACTGTTCCTTACGCCGCTGAGATCACTTATGACTATGACAGCGACGAAGCACCGGTAACTCCTGGCCGTTACAGCGTAACCCTTACCGCTTATGACAAAGCCACAGGAACTGCGATCAGCAGCAAGACCAAAGACTATGAGATCACCTTCAAGTCTACGACCCTTCAGAATAACGATACAGCCGATTATCCGGGTGCTATGCCTTATTACAACAATAAGACGATCGTATTCTCAGGAGAAGGTTACACAGCCGGCGATCAGTCTCAGTTTGAAGATGTTGCAAAAGACTTTGTGAAGTATTTCCGTTCTACAGAACCTTTCAAAGAAGCTGACACGTACTTTAACTATCACACGGTAGAGACCGTATCCAATGAATCCGGCATCGGTCAGAAAGCCAAAGATACTTACTACAAACTGACTTATGACAAGAATGGTAAGATTGTTCCGACAGACGAAAGTACCGCCGGTGCAATGTACATTGGTAATAATGTCATCACATCTTACTACAAAGCCAATATCGTTATTGTAAATGATAAGAATGTCAAGACAGGTACTACATTCAAGAACAAGCGTTTCACCATCTACACGACAGCAGATGAGGCCGGCATGCAGTTTGCGGCAAATGAACTGCGCAATTACTTCACTAACCACGAAGAAGGCTATACTCCTTCTACAGACGCCGAGAAAGATGCGGAAAGAACCGAATTCCTGAAAGCACTTTATTACACCTGGTATGGATCTGATTACGCTCCGGTATTAAGCCGTGCGTATGACGAGACATTTACGGAGAACGGATCTCCGATCGACCTTGCACCATATTTCCATACTTATGTATTGGGCAAAGAGGTAGAGGGCGTTGCTTATAAGATGACTTACTATGCAGATGATAACGGTGCTGTCGGAGAAGAACTTTCCGAAGTTCCTTCCAAGGCAGGTACTTATCATGCGAAAGCAGAGCTTGTCATGGACGATGTGTCCGCGTATGGCGAGCCTTGTAAGAAGGTTACTTTAGACGGTGAGACATATTCGCTTCCTCTGGCACGCGGATGGACCACTTACACGATCCAGGCCAAAGATGACCCGGAGAACCCGAAGCCGGAGAATCCAGATCCAGAGAATCCAGACAAACCGGATCCTGGTACACCGGATGATCCGAAGAATCCTGGGCAGAATCTGAAGCCGAATCAGAACCTGAATAATAACAAGAATACAACCAAGAATATAAATATTAACAAATCAACCAACGGCAAAGCTTCTAACAAAGCTGCAGCCAGAACCGGCGATCAGTCACCGGTATGGATGTACACACTTCTTTCTCTGGCAGCACTTGCTGTGATCGCAGCTGTGATCTGTAAGAGAAGATTCCGTAGATAAGGTAGATAAAAAAGCTTAGATAAAAATCTTTAATAAAAGGAAACTCCTTTCTGGCATCTGCCAAAAAGGAGTTTCCTTTTTACCGTCTTTGATTATATTATACTCTCTCGATCCCCTGTATCGTCTTCTTCACAACCTTATCCTTATCGAATTCCCGCGCCATCTTATCTCTTCCGCATACTCCCATTGCTTCGCGTTCTATACGGCTCATCCGGGCGATCTTACTCATCTTACGGTACAGATCATTCCAGTCCTCTGCTTCACACAGAAGCCCGCTCTTACCATCGTCTACGGCTTCCTTACAGCCCGGAATATTGCTGGTGATCACCGGCCGTCCGGTCGCTGCTGCTTCTAGAAGTACATTTGACATTCCCTCATGATAACTTGGGAGCACGACACAGTCGGCCATGGCATAATACGGTCTCGGATCTTCTTGGAATCCATGGAATACTGAGATCCCTGCATCCACCAGCTTATCAATCTTTTCTTTGTATTCATCTTCGAAGAATCCTACCAGATCCAGAACGAACGGTACTTCTTTTCGCTGTAGTTCTTTCGCTGCATAGAACAGTTCGTCCATTCCTTTTTCCTTCATGATCCTTCCAAGATATAGGAAATGCACTTTGTCATTCTCCGGATATTTCTGATAAGTATAATACTTAAGATTTACTCCTGCCCCTTTAAGCAGACACATCTGTTCCCGACGGATGATCTGCTCCTGCAGGAACACCTTCGCATTTCCCTTATTTTCGAAATACACTGTCTTTGCTTTTTTTAAGGCTGTTTTATACATTCTTATAACGATTTCCCGAAGTCCCTTCTTCTGGAATGCAGTTCCGAGTCCCTGTACGTTGACACAATATGGGATCCGCATCTGTCGGCAGGCATATCCGGCATATACATTAGGCTTGATCGAATAGGTAACTACCATATCCGGGTGATGTTCTTTTAATAACCAGCGGTAGGTCAGATACAGCTTCATATCCGTCTTCGGGTTGATCCCACGGCGGTCCACATCCGTCTCGATCATCGTACATCCCATTGCTTTAAAATCATCCTCATGCCCTACAAATGGTGTACTGATGATCACGTCGTAATCTTCCATAAGTTTCCCGATCAATTCTCTTCTGAACTGCCACAGCATATAAGAATGATTGGTGATGACCATAAGTTTCTTCTTTGCTCCGGTTCCGCCTTCTACGACTCCGTCACTTCGAAGCACGGAGAATACCGTTCCGATAAAGCAACGGATATCCATAAGCGGCCCCATCTTTTTTACATACTCGCCGTCCAGTCTGGCTTTGACAGGGATCTCAAGTTCATCTCTTCCGTTGATCTGTGCCCATCCGGTAAGTCCCGGTTTTACATCATTAGCTCCGTACTTGTCACGTTCTGCGATCAGGTCATCCTGATTCCACAGTGCCGGTCTCGGTCCGATCACGGCCATATCTCCTCTGGCAATATTCCAAAGCTGCGGAAGTTCATCCAGTGATGATTTCCGCAGGAAACGTCCTACTTTTGTTATGTACTGATCCGGGTTCTCCAGAAGGTGTGTCGGCTTATCGTGCGGCGTATCTGTGCGCATGGAGCGGAATTTGTACAGGTTAAAATATTCCTTATGGATTCCTACTCTTTTCTGCGAAAAAAAGACAGGAGCTGTGATCCCGTCTTCTTTCTTGATCGCCACAATAATTGCCAGATAGACGGGTGATAATACCACCAGACCGATCCCTCCAAGAGCTCTTCCTATTATGTTCTTAACCTTCATATATTTCCTTTGTCTGAAAGACAAATGATCCTCTTTGAACATATCTGTTATGCCTCCTGTATTCTCTGGTTCTATTGTGTTGATTTATTTAATTTTGGATGATAGGTCGGAACGATGCTTTCCACGATCAGACGCATATCATCGGTCTCATTCTGTGCTGCGCTCTCAAGGACTCTGAGTGCATGTGCGAGCTTGACTTCATCTACATCGATCGGATGTCCGATATGTATCAGCTTATTCGGTGTATCCGTCATACCTTCTTCGTCCATCAGAAGTTCTTCGTATAATTTTTCTCCCGGACGCAGTCCCGTGAATTCAATCTTGATATCCTGATCGACTTTATAGCCTGACAGCCGGATCATATTCCTTGCAAGATCAAGGATCTTTACCGGTTCTCCCATATCCAGGACGAAGATCTCTCCGCCTTTGGCATAGGCACCTGCCTGAAGTACCAGTGATACCGCTTCCGGAATCGTCATAAAGTAGCGGATGATCTCCGGATGTGTGACGGTTACCGGTCCTCCTTCTGCAATCTGTTTTTTAAATAACGGAATAACACTTCCGTTACTTCCAAGTACATTACCGAACCGCACTGCTACATATTCTGTGTTCGATTCTTTATTATAAGTCTGTATGATCATCTCACAGATTCTCTTGGAAGCTCCCATGATATTCGTTGGGTTGACAGCCTTATCTGTAGATATCTGTACAAATCTCTTAACATTCCATTTATCTGCCATTCTGACCATATTATAAGTTCCGAGGACATTATTCTTGATAGCCTCGTTCGGGCTGCCCTCCATAAGCGGCACATGCTTATGTGCTGCCGCATGATAGATGATCTCCGGACGGTACTGTTCGAAGATACTGTTGATACGGTTCTCATCACGTACAGAACCGATCAGCACCACCAGGTCAAGCTTCGGCTGTTCCCTTAACAATTCCTGCTGGATATCATATGCATTGTTCTCATAGATGTCGAAGATGATCAGCTGCTTCGGACTGTGCTTTGCAATCTGTCTGCATAATTCACTTCCGATCGAACCTCCGCCGCCGGTTACCATAATTACTCTTCCTGATACATAATCCATGACCTCGTTCAGATTGACATAGACTTCATCTCTTCCCAGAAGGTCATCGATGTTCACCGGACGCAGCTTACTTACCCTGACCTCACCATTGACCAGCTGATATACTCCCGGCAGGATCATAAGTTCACAGTTTGTATCCTGACAGATCTCCACGATTGGTCTGATCTTTGCTGCATTTGCCGATGGCATCGTCAGGATGATCTGCTGGACATTGTATTTCTTGACGCTTTTCTTGATACTGTTCCGATTACCGACAACCTTGACTCCCTTAATATATCTTCCGATCTTATACGGATCATCGTCTATGATACAGACAACCTTCTGATCCAGATATTTACTGTTCTGGATCTCTGTGATCAGACTTCTTCCGGCCTCTCCTCCGCCGATGATCATGACTTTCTTTCTCTTTGACCATGGGAATGTACGGTTCTGTCTGCGCAGACGTATCAGTCGGTAAGATACTCTTGTTGCCCCGATCAGGATCATCAGATAAATTGTATCCAGTACATACCAGCTTCTTGGCATAACGCTCCATGTAAATAAGATGATGACAATCTTCGCTACGGCCGCCACAAGACAGGCTGCGATCAGACTGAATACTTCTTCAATCCCTGCGTACTCCCATAAACTACTGTAGATACGGAAAAGTGAAAATATAATTAATGTTATGACTATGGTGAATGGTCCGTATTTATAGATTACTTTTAAGAATTCTTTCGGAATCTGGCTGAAATCGAACTCAAAACGTGTCAGTAATGCCAGAATTGATGCTGCGATAATACATATGATATCAAGTACGATAAGACATATTCTTCTTATCAGTAATTGATAATTTATTTCCTTTTTTTTCATACCCATTTCCCTTTTGTTAATTATTCTCAATTGATAATTATAACATACTTTTTCGGCTCATAAAATGCCAATTACTACAATTTGCCTCTTCTCATCTAATTTTCTTCTAATTCTGAAATGTTACAACAACGTCTTTCCCGTCTGCCACATTTTTAAACATACTCTTGATTACTTTCTTTGCATTCTTGTCGGATACATTGCAGACTTTATTTGTTATGTAGCGAATGATGTAGTGCAGATTCAGATGAATCTGCCACTGCGTATCCTTGCACTGCTGCTTGCTCAGCTGATGGCATCTATGGGAGTGGCATTATATATGGTCGCAGATATGGGAATCGCTCCATATGACAGTGTCGCAATTATAATCGAGAAACTGACACATCAGAAAATTCCATTCCATAAAGCAAGGATTACAATTCTCCAATTCTTGCAAGGCTCATATCCTGAACGGATACGGGCCTTTCTTTTTCACCAGTAGCTTCATCCAAACCTTCACATTGAATAATGAACCCTTCTCTTTGGTAAAAAGAAATTGGATATACAGCGATAGCCCCTTATATTTTCGGAAATCGGAAAATAAAACTCGTTCCGATACCTTCGATACTTTCGACGTGAATGGTTCCATTGTGGAGATTTACAATCCAGCGCACCATAGAAAGGCCGAGTCCGGTACCGCCATTTTCTCTGGAACGGCTTTTGTCTATGCGATAGAATCGCTCCCAGATTCTGTCCAGGTGTTCCTCACTTATTCCAATACCATCATCTTTCACTTCACCGACAATCTGGTCATTTTCGACCTTCAGGATAACATGGATATGTCCATTTATTTTTCCGTAATTGATGGCATTGGTTATTAAATTCATCATCATACGCAAAATCAATGTCTGGTCGCCGTTCATAAATAAGTCGTCCTGCTTTTGCAGGGTAATCTCAATATTTTTTTCCTGTGCTTTTGTCTGCAGTTCTTCTATTACAAGTTCGCTTAATAATCCAAAATCCAGTTTTTCCATCAGATACTGCTCGCCCTGTTCGTTTCTGGCGATCATTAACATTTCGCTCGTCAGCTTTGACATTCGTTTTGCCTGCCTTAAGATGACTGCGATCTCTTCCTTATCTTCCGCAGATAAGTTTTCATTTTCCAATAAGTACTCACACTGGGAAATGATAACAGCAACGGGAGTCCGCAGTTCATGGGATACG
>QWCH01002986.1_pt1 | contig 19120 bp, 14 predicted proteins | sample 1972671 | NCBI WGS metagenome assembly QWCH01 (sample SAMN09866713, study PRJNA288562) | Human gut metagenome isolate term3_stool, whole genome shotgun sequencing... | isolation source: gut | host: Homo sapiens | place: USA: California | reverse complement strand
ACCAACTCAATCGCGAAAAGGGGTCAAGGGGCAATTGCCCCTTGCAGGGTCAAGGGACAGCGTCCCTTGTGGGGTTTGGGGCAACGCCCCAACTGTTTCTCGTCCGACCAATCCCAAAGAAGCAGCCAACAAAGGTGCAGGCAGCGAAGCGTCCCTGCCAGTAACTTTGCGCGTCCGCAGACGCGCCCCTAAGCTGCTCTTCCCTCAAGATTCCGTGAAGAACCGAAAAATGCCCGGCTGGCGGTGGGACGCAGTCGGGCGAAGGGTTGGCTTTATGAACTTGCTGGTTGTAACCGCAGATTTAATGGGATTTCCGGCGCACGCTCACGCCTTTCGGGTCTGCACCTCTTCAATCATCTCCAGCACGCGCTTTGTGCCATCGGCGGGAGGGGCGTTTTTGACGGCGGCGGTCAGTTTGTCGCGCTCCGCCCACGTCTGCATCAGCGCGTCGGTCAGGGTCTGCGGGGTCATGTTTTCCTGCAGGAGAACATGGCAGAGTCCGCGTTTTTCAAGGCTTTGGGCGTTGAGAATCTGGTCGCCGCGGCTGGCACCCTTGGGGTACGGGACAAGCAGCAGCGGACGGGCAAGCGCTTGGAACTCCATCAGGGCGTTGCTGCCCGCGCGGGAGAGCACAAGGTCGGCGGCGGCGAGCACATCCGGCAGTTCCTTATCGAGGAACTCCACCTGCGTGTAACCGGGGGTTTTATCAAGCGTCGGGTCAAGGTTGCCCTTGCCGCAGATATGGGCGACATCAAACGTGCCGGTGAGCATCGGCAGAGCGTCCCGCAGCGCCTTATTGACCGCCTGCGCGCCGAGCGATCCCCCCATCATCAGCAGAACGGGCTTCGTGCCGTCGAAGTGCAGGAAGGACAAGCCCTTGGCGCGGCTGCCGCGGAAAAGCTCCGGGCGCAGGGGCGTGCCGACCATCTCCGCCTTGGCGCCGAGCATCTGCGCGCATTCGGGGAAGGTGGTGGCGATTCGCTTGACGAACGGGCGGCTGAGCTTATTCGCCAAACCGGGGGTTAAATCGCTTTCGTGGCAGACGACGGGAACGTGATGCAGCCACGCGCCGAACACGACCGGCACAGCGACGAATCCGCCCTTGCTGAAGCAAACATCCGGTTTAATTTTGCCCATGAGGTGCGCGGACTGGAACGCCCCCGCGGCGACGCGGAAGGGGTCAGTGAAATTCTTCCAGTCGAAGTAGCGGCGGAGCTTGCCGGTCTTCACCCCGTGGTAGATGACACCGGGGACATTGCGGAGTTTCTCGGCTTCCATGCCGTTTTCCGTGCCGATGTAGTGGACTTCGTAGCCGGCGGCGAGGAGGTGCGGCAGGAGGGCGAGGTTGGGGGTGACGTGACCCATCGTGCCCCCGCCGGTTAAAACAATCTTTTTCATGACTGGCAGCCTTCTTTCTGGCTTGTTGGTATATGTTGCGCAGAGATTTCGCTCCTGCGGGAGCGACCAGAGGGCTTTGCGATCGCCCTCTGGACTGCTTCGCGGTGCACACTCCTGTTTCTTGGTCGTCAGCGAAAATGGTTATAGTTTTTGTACTGTTTCTGCTCTGAAAACATAACAAACCGGCATTCCCGCTGAAAAGTCCCCTTGAACGCCCAACCCATTGTATGCTATACTAATCAAGAAAAATGCAACATGCACGAGGAGGAAAAATCCGCATGAAAATTGTCATTCTTGATGCGCAGGGCGGCGGCATGGGACGGCAGCTGGTCGAGGGGCTGAAGAAAGCGCTGCCAAATCAGCCGTTGATTGCGGTGGGGACGAACGCGCTGGCGACGGCGGCGATGCTCCGCGCGGGGGCAGACCAAGTGGCGACGGGCGAAAACGCCGTCGTGGTATGCGCCGGGATGGCGGATTTGATTCTTTGCCCGATTGGCATGGTGCTGTGCGACGCGATGCTGGGCGAAGTGACCGCGAACATGGCGCTGGCGGTCGGGCGCAGCAAGGCGCACAAGATTCTGCTGCCGGTGAGCAAATGCCAAGCCACGGTTGTGGGAACAGCAAAAATGAGTATGGCAGAAGCCGTCGCCAAGGCGATTGAGGAAACGGTTGCAAGGGTTTCGGCGGCTTCCGTCTGAAGCGAATTGACCTTTTTGTTACGCAGGGATTTCGCCTCTGCGGAGGCGACCAAAGGGCAATGAAAACAGACGAAGTCTGCGATCGCCCTTTGGAAACCTTCGGGTTCGCCTCCCATGTTACTGGTCGATGGCGATAGTTATTATTTTGTGTGCATTTTAGATATGATTACATATCCTTGATGCAGTCCTTGTTGCGGACGAAGTAGTCGATGCCGCTCCAGAGGGTGATGGCGGCGACCCACAGCGTCAGCGCGGTGCTAATCCACCGCATCCACGGCGCGCCGAGGACAGTCGCGTTCACAACGTCCCACGCGGGGGCGGTCAGGGCGGGCTGGTGCGTAATCAGCACGAAGAGGAGCATCACCATCTGGCTGGCGGTCTTGATTTTGCCGAGCTTGCCCGCGGCAATCACGCGCCCCTGCCCCACGGCGACCATGCGCAGGCCGTCAACGGCGAGTTCGCGCGCCAAAATCAGCACGACGACCCAGCCCGGCAGCGTCCCGCGCTGGACGAGCATCATCATGGCGGAGAGGTTGAGCAGCTTGTCCGCGACGGGGTCGATGAACTTGCCGAAATCGGTAATCAGGTGGCGGGAGCGGGCGATATGGCCGTCAAAATAATCCGTCAGGGCAGCGACGGCGAACACGGCGGCGGCGAGCAGATCGCAAACGAGGGTCTGCGGGAGCATCAGCGCCACCATCACCGGAATCAGCGCAACGCGCAGGAGCGACAATTTGTTGGGCAGGTTCATGCAATCACCCCTGTCAGGTCGTAGGTGCTGGCTTTTTCAATGCGGACATCCACGAAATCGCCGACGCTTGGCATTTTGCTTTCGCCCGCGGTGAAGATGATTTCGCCGTCGGTTTCGGGGGCTTCGCGCTGGCTTCTGCCGAGGATTTCGCCGCGCGCGTTGCGGTCGGTCACAAGGACTTTCTCCACCGTGCCCACGCGCGCCTGATTCTTCTTCCGCGCGATGGCGGCCTGCCGCTTCATCAGCCGGTCGAGCCGCTCCGCCTTGACCTCCTCCGGAATCTGGTCGGGCATTTTCGCGGCGGGCGTGCCCTCTTCGGGGGAGTAGGTGAACGCGCCGAGGCGGTCGAACTCGGCTTCGGGCAGGAAATCAAGCAATTCTTGGAACTGCTCTTCCGTCTCGCCGGGGAAGCCGACGATAATCGACGTGCGCAGGGTGATGCCGCGCTCGTGCGCGCCCTTGACAGCGCGGCGAATATCGGCGCTTGTGCCGCGGCGGTGCATCCTTTTCAGCACCGCGTCGTTGACGTGCTGAATCGGCAAATCAACATAGCTGCAAATATTGGGCGTGTTTGCGATGATGTCCAGCAGCTGCTCGCTGGTTTCCTCCGGATAGCAGTAGAGGACGCGCAGCCAGTCCACACCGTCGATTTTCGCCGCCTTCTGCATCAGCTCCGCCAGCTTCGATCCGCCGCCGAAGTCCATGCCGTAGCGCGACGTGTCCTGCGCAACGAGGATGTGCTCCTTCACGCCCTGCTTGGCCAAACTTTCGATTTCGCGGAGGATGTCGGCTTCGGGGCGGGAGCGGTACGGGCCGCGGATTTTCGGAATCGCGCAGAACGTGCAGCAGTTCGAGCAGCCCTCGCCGATGCGGGTGTACGCGGTGTAGGACGGGGTGGTCAGCACGCGGTCGTGGGCGTAGTAGGTGTGGTCGTCCATGCAGTAGGACTTGCGCACGCCGCCAAGCGCCTTCTCCAGCGCGTCGGGCAGCTGCTGATACTGGTTGACGCCCATCAGCAGGTCGATTTCAGGAATCTCCTGCATCAAATCCTTCTCGTAGCGCTGGGCAAGGCAGCCCGTGACCACCAGCACCCGGCACTTGCCGATTTGCTTGTACCGCGCCATGTCGAGAATCGCATCGATGGACTCCTCCTTCGCCGACGCGATGAACCCGCAGGTGTTCACCATCAGCACATCCGCCTGCGCGGGGTCGTTCGTCAGCTCATACCCGTGCTCCCGCAGCAGCCCCAGCGCGGTCTCGCTATCCACGCGGTTCTTATTACATCCCAGCGAAATCATTCCAACCTTGAGTTTCGTCATTGCTTTCTCCTTACCGTTGATGGGGAACCCAAGGGGCTTTGCCCCTTGACCCCACCAGAGGCCTTGCCTCTGGACTCCACAAGGGACTTCGTCCCTTGACCCTTTCGCGCGATTCAGTTGGTCGCACTTTCATGCTTTGCCCGCGTGTTGATGGGGGGAACCCAAGGGGCTTTGCCCCTTGACCCTACCAGAGGCTTTGCCTCTGGACTCCACAAGGGACTTCGTCCCTTGACCCTTTCGCGCGATTCAGTTGGTCGCACGCTCATGCTTTGCCCGCGTGTTTATCCACAGTTCACCCACACTGTCCCCCGTATCCACAAGTTACGGCAAAGACCAGTAACAGGAGTGTGCACTGCGAAGGTTTCCAAAGGGCGATCGCAAAGCCCTTTGGTCGCTCCCGCAGGAGCGAAATCCCCCTGCAACATGAAAAATCAAGTCGCATAGGTAAAAAACACACGCCAAAATCCGCATCGCGAACAGAGGTGGTGGGGAAAAATCGCAAATTCCCCTATCGTCCATTTTACCACGAAAATCCGCATTTGAAAAGCCCGAAAATTCCCCCAATTCCTTGCCATCCGCGTCATGGCGCATCAAAATAGGGCTGCAAAAGCGTATTTGGCACGCTTGCAGCCCCGCTGATTTTATTCCGCCACAATCGCAATGGCGCTGTAATTGTCCGCTTCCTCGTCGCGGCGCTGCGCAATCAGCGCGCACATGCCGTTCAGCCATTCCTGCGCGGTTTTGCCCCGTGCGCACGCCACCATGTCCGCCTCCAGCACCCATTCCCAGAAGCCGTCGGTGCACAGCAGCAGACGGTCTCCGCGCCGGATTCTGCCCGCGAAATGCTCCGCCGTCACGTCGTCCTTGTAGCCAAGCGCGCGCGTCAGCAGATTTCGGCTTTCATGCCCCCGAATCTGGTCGTAGGTGATTTCGCCGCACGTCACCATCATCTGCGGGATGCTGTGGTCTTTGCTCTGGTAGATGATTTCTCCGCCGCGAATCCAGTAGATGCGCGTGTCGCCGACGTACGCCAGCTGCGCGCGCGCGCCGCTCAAGCGCAGGAGCGCAAGGGTCGTCATCATCCGGCAGTGCTGCTCCTCCTGCTGGTCGCGGATGAGGCGGTTCGCTTCCCGCACACAGGCGTCCAGCGTGCGCCGGCCAGCGGGCAGAAACCCGCTCATCCGCCGGATGGACACGTCCGTCGCCAGCTTCGACGCAAAATCGCCGCTCCCCTGCCCGCCCAGCCCGTCGCCCAGCGCGCACGCCAGATAGCATCGCCCGGCGCGCACCTCCAGCGCATCCTCGTTGATTTCGCGCTTGCCTACGTCCGACACCGCCGCATAGCTGTACTTCATTGCACCTCAAACCTTTCTTTCGGCGAACCGATGGCAAGCACATCGCCTTTGCTGATAGGGGTATCCTGTTCGCTCGTCAGCCGCTTGCCATTGAGCCATGTGCCGTTGGACGAGCCCAAATCGCGCACGATGATGCTGCCCTCCCGCAGGGTGAGCAGGCAGTGCACGCGGCTGACCCCCTCGCCGTGCAGGGTGAGCATGTGCTTGCCCGTTTCGCGCCCGACGCGCAGCTCCTGCCCATCGAATAGCGTCACCACGCGGTTCGCATACGTTCCGCTGATGCCGATGAGCCGCCCCGTGCGCGCCTTGCGCCCGACCACCGCGCCGCTGCCGACGGTGAGCGCCTGCGCGACGCACAGGCGAATCGTCCTGATGAGCGCCGCCATGCCGATTGCCAGCACGATGACGTGCTTCACCTCAATGGCATCCGTGCGCGTGAGGGCAATCAAATCCGCGTTCAGGAACGTCCAGCCGAAGGGGGATTTGGCACTGTTCATCAGATAATTTTCGGCAAAGCCCAGCAGAATCAGGAGAATGACGCGAACATCCGCAAAATGGCGAATGTTGATTCTCTCGCCGCTCATGCGCAGTCCCAGCGCCCCCGCGACCGGCGCGAACCACAGCGCGTGATTGCCGAAGAGCATCGGCACGCTTGCGCTGATGGCGTTCGTCAGCCCGCTGAAATCACGTGCCAGCCCAGTGGGCGTTTCCACAATCGGCGTGTCCACGATGGATGCCATCAGCATGGTGAACAGCGCGTACCCCGCGCCGATAGCCGCACCAAGCGCCAAGCCGCCCAGCCCGTACATCCGCTTGCGGGTGCACACCAGCACGAGGATGAGCACGCCCAGCATCAAAACGCTGTCCTTCACATAGCCCCAAACCGGGGCAAAATAGCCGCTGATGATGCTGTTGTCCACCGGCGTGCCGAACAGCACACAAACCACCCCGGAGAGCAGCGCCAGCCCCATCATCTCGAAAATCGAGATATTCACGAAGGGGTCAAGTTCCCAGAGGAACATTGCCAGCGTCAGCGGAAAAAGCGATCCGCACCAGAAGAAGGCGTAGATGTACGGCGCGGGCAGTGCGCCAATATCCAGCCAAATACAGGCAAGGCACACCGCCGCCATCAGCAGCAGGATGCCGAACAGGCGCAGGTACATCCACGGCATTTGCCATCGGCGGACGGCTTTTTGCGGGTTTTCCGGCTGGCGTGTCAGCGCTCGGAAGGCTTCTCCCCGTGCGTGACGGCGGAAGGCGGATGCCATCGCATCCCGAAAGCTGATTTTCAATTCGTGCTGCATTTAGGCTTTTTCCCCTTTCTCATACTAATTCGATGCCATGTTTTAGATAAGAATTAGTATCACTGAATGACGAAGCATTCGTCCTTCGAGCCGATTTCCACCCGGTCGCCGCGCTTCAGCGGAACATCCTGCTGCGGCGGAATCCGTGCGCCGTTGACCTTCGTGCCGTTGGCGGAGTTCAGGTCGCGGATAACCAGCCCATCCGCCGTCAACCGCACCTCGCAGTGCTTCCGGCTGACCTGCTTGGATGCAAGCACCAGCTGGCAGGATGCCTCCCGCCCCATCGAAATCGGCTTGTTTCTCGGCACACGCAGCTTTTGCCCGCTGAATGAACCCGCCTGCCCGCAGAGCATCGGCGCATCCGGCGTGTCAGACACTTTCGCCGCGTCGATTTTTCCGTAATGTTCCATGTACGCCATTGTTTTGCCGCGCTCGCTCGCCGCCAAGGCTTGGCGGATGCCGCCGCGCAGCACAAGGAGCAGCGCTGTCCACTCGACAAGCGCGACAATCAGTTGACTCATGAACAGCGGATAATCGCCAATGGTCAGTATCGTTACCGTGAGAAACCAGTAGGAAATCGGCAAGTACTCCTTGCTGGCATTATTGAGTGCGTGGCAGCCCATGCCAAGCGCAAGGCAGAGAATCACCCGCCAGTTCAGGAAATGGCGTAGTTTCAGGCGTTCCCCGTTCGCCGCCAGCCCCAGTGCGCCCAAAACCGGGGTTGTAAACAGCAGGTGATTAGAGAACAGCGTCCAGAAGTTCCGCGTTTCCATCGTGGTCAGCCCATGGACATAGCCATACTGCGTTGTTTCGATGAAGGCGAATCCGGATGCAACCGCCGCGCCAATCACCAGACCATCCAGCGCGTTCAGTTTGCGCCTTGACAGCAGGATAAACAGAATGCAAATCAGGATTTTTGCGGGTTCTTCTGCTACCGCCGCCCACGAATCTGCGTAGTCTCCTTTCAGCGAAAACACATACTCCATGAGCCGAAAAAACGGTGACGCGATGGCAATACTCAGCAGCCCTCCGACAAACAGCAGCCCCAGCAAATCAAAGATGGAGAGATTGCCATACATGTCCATCTCCCAGATAAAGAGCACCATCGTCCACGGAATCACCGTACTGCCGACAATGTTGGCAATGACAGACAGCGGGAAATTAAACTCCATCTTGAGTTTAGGCGAAATATACACCATCGTCTCCGCCGCGAAAGTCAGCAGCACCGTCGCAATCAGCAGCATCACGAACAGGCGCAGGAACATCCACGGGCGCTGCCACGTTTCCAGCATTTCCGCCGTCAGCGCGGGGCGGCGCGTCAGGGAGCGGAAGGCATCGCCCTTTTTATGGCGCTTGAGGGTCTGCGCGAAGATATCCTTCACGCCAAGATGCCCCTGCTGCACCTCCGTCAGAAACTGCGTGTTGCCGCCGAAGTGCAGCGCCTTGCCGCACGCCGGGCAGACCGTGCTGAAGGGGATTTCCCGAAAACAATAGGGACACTTCAAGGCAATGCTCCTTTCTGATGCGGATTACAGGCAGCGCACCACAAACACGTTCTCTTTTCCGCCGAGCGTGAAGGCGTCGCCGGGATGAAGCGTCACGCCCTTGCCCGCCGTCAGCTGCTGCCCGCCGACCATCGTGCCATACGTCGAGCCGAGGTCGGTCAGGATGATTTGCCCGTCCGCCGTGGGCTCTGCCGCGCAGTGCACGCCGCTGATGCCCTTGGCGTCCTTCGGGTAGATGATGGAACAGCGCTTCGGGTCGCGCCCAAAGACGACGCGCGAGGAAATCGGGAACGTCATGCCCTGCAATGCGCCGCCGATGCACGCCAGCGCGACACGGGGCTGCGGCTTCTCCTCCACCGGCAGCTGCTGGGTGGGGGCATCCTTTTCTTCCGGCTGCTGGAAACGCTGTGTTTCAGCTTCCTCCTGCTGATTTTTGCCGCCTTTCTTCCTGCCGCGCGTGAGAACAAGGGCAACGACTGCCGCCGCAAGAACGCCGATGATGACGTAGAGCACGGTTTGCGTCTGGGATTCGGCTGCGGGGGCTTCCGTCGGTGCGGCGGTCGGGGCAGCGGTCGGATGCTCCGCTGCTTCCGCAAGGTCATAATACGCATTCAAATCCAGATAGCGGTGGTTTTTGTCCGCAAGCCCCAGCATCACAACCGTGCCATCGCTGCTTGACCCGAAAATCGGGCTGCCCTGCGCCAGCGCTGATCCGCTGTATGCGCCGAACAGTTCGCCCTTTGCTGGGCGCGTCGCCGCCACCACTTCCGGCATAATGGTCAGCCCATCCGCGTCTTTTTGCACAAAGCCGCTTATGGTGCCGTCCATTTCGCCGCCGGACAGACCGATGGTTTCGCCGTATGCCACGTTGCCGCTCATGTACAGGCTGGGAATATCATGCGCGCCATCAAGGACAAACCGGATGACGGAATTTTCCTCCTTGCCCACGCGCACGCTGTACGATTTTTCCTCCATGAAGTCGTACAGCGCCAGCGTCGTCCCGCGCGCGGCGTATTCCCGCAGTTTATCGCTGCTCACGGCGATTATGCTGTCGTCGATGTAGCAGACTGCCATCGTCACCAGATGATTGTTGTCATAAACGCCGAGCCAGCCGCCCTCAAAGGTCGCCTTTGCGGACGATTTGTTGTCCATCGACGCGTCCACCATGCTGGATACATCCGGCTTTTTCTCGCGCTCCTGCAAGCCGGTCAGCCCGTTTCCATCCAGCGCCTTTTCCGCCCACGCGGTGCACCCCGCCAGCAGGCAGAGCATCATCAGCACCGCGAAAAAACTGCGCATCCACTGTTTCATGGTTTTCTCTCCTTTACGCTTGTATCCGGTTCAGTTTGCGTATGTTTGCAATCTCGATAATCACCGCTGTAAAGTTATCCTGATTCGCCTTTTTCTCCATCAGCACCGCATCTTCCAGCTTATGCGCCGCCTCCACCACGTTTGGGCTTCGGACAAGCACGCGTGTCAGCGTTTCGTCGTCCAGCGTACCGAACACGCCGTCGGACATCAGCACGATTTTGTCCCCGCTGTTCAGCGGAATTGGTTCGGCGGGGAAATCCATCGCCGGGTCATCCGCCAGCCCCAGATAGCTCGTCAGCGCGCGGCAACGCGGATTCTCCGCCACCTCCCGCCACGGAATCAGCCCCAAAGCCGCCTGATGGTGCAGCGTCGCGGCATAGTTGTGCTCGCGGTTGAGCGTCAGCAGCGCACCATCCCGCAGGAGGGCAATGCGGCTGTCCCCGATGGTGAGGAAGTCGAGCTTGCCGTCGCGGATGTTCGCCAGCACCAGCGTTGACCCTGACCCTGAACCCGTGAAGCGCTTCTGCACCATGTCCAGCACGCTGTGCGCGACGCTCGCCAGCGTTTCGCCCGTGCCGCCGGGGGCTTGCGGGAAACTGCGCAGTGCCGCCAAAACTGCTGCTTGGCTCAGTTCGCCGCTGTTCGTCATGCCGCCCATGCCGTCCGCCAGCACTGCCAGCACACCTCTTGAATGCCGCAATTTCTCGTCCTGCAGGGGCGACACGCCGAACGCGTCCTGCTGATAATTCCGTTTGCCGATGTTGTGTACGTTGCCAACCTCCGTCACATCAAGGATTGGCGGCTCGCCGGGCATATCCATGACGGCAATCGTCTGTCCGCCCTGCGCGGTCTCCGCCGTCCGCTTTCTCCTCCCCGACCGCGCAAGCAGCGCAATCAGCACCACGAGCACAATCACCGCCAGCGCAAGGAGCACCATCAGCCCATACTGCTGAACAAAAAAACCCAGCTGCCCCGACACGTCCACAGGTGTTTCCACACCGGGTTCAGCGCCCGACATGGGCGCGGGCGTGTCAGACCGCTGGGTGGGTACCGCAGAGCTTGCAGGCGGCTCTGCGGTACTGGTGGTTTGTGAGGGCTGATTGGTCGTTTCGGCAAGCACCGCCTGAATCGGGAAAAGCGCGAAGAGCATCAGCATCATTGCCAGAAGGATGGAAAACAACTTTTTCGCCCTCATGCTGTGTTCCTCCCCTTACTCCCGCGTCCAGTCCCAATCGAAGGCATCGCTGCTGAAGGGAACGAACATCAGCTTCGTTTTGCCCAGCTCGATGATGTCGCCGCGCTTGAGCTGCGTAGTGGAAAGCAGGGGCATCCCATTCAGGCGGACGATGGAGCGGCCGCCCATGAATCCGCAGTAGAAGCTGCGGCTGTTCGCGTCGTAGGTGACGACCATCGGGCTGTCGCGGGAGATGGTGGCATCGCCGGCGATGTAGATGTCCATCTGCGCCGAGCGGCCGAGGTAGTTGTTTTCCTTGTGGATTTCGTAGGAGCGGCCACGATCGGGGCCCTCGATGCACACCAGCCAGCCAACGACCGGGCGCACCTCCTTGGACATATCCAGCCCGATTGTCTCGCCGCCAAATCCCGTGGTCGGATTCACGGGAACGGTCGGTTCAAGCCCGTTGTCCACCGGAATCACGTTCGGCTGGGTGTGTACCTTGTCCTCGTTCGTGCCGCAGTAAGGGCAGCTGTCGTAGCGTTCTGCGTCGTAGAAATGGCCGGCGCTGCACTGCTTCATAATCATATGGATTTTCCTCCTTCTATCGTGCTCCGCTTTGGTCGGCGGGGCTTGCTTTCACTGGGAATTATAGCACTTGATGATGGCGGGTTTTCCCGCTCATTTCCGCGCGCACCAATTCGGAATGCGGAATGCGAAATGCGGAATTTTGCTGCCGTACAGGGCGGATTCCAGCGCGGCGAAGTCAGCCGGACGTGCGGCGGAATCCAGCGAAAGCCCTGCCATCAGCGCATCCGCCTGTTTTCGCGTCAGCTTCGGGCACAGCGTGCGGATGGGAACAAGCGGTTCATCCTTGCCGATTTTGGCAGCGAACAGGCGCTCCAGCGCGTCGGCGGGCTCTTTGGCGGTCAGGGCGTAGTACATCGTCGCGCACAGGGCGTACACGTCCGTCCAGCTGCCTTGTCTGCTTTGGCAGATTTGCTCCGGCGGAAGATACCCGCGTCCCCGCAGTACCGGGCAGCGCCTCAGCGGCCAGTCATCCTCCGGGCGCGCACCGCCGAAATCCAGCAGTATCGGCGGATTTTCCCCGCGCAGGAGGATGTTTCGGGGCATGATGGCGCGGTGGATGATTTTCCGCTGGTGGAGCGCCGCCAAATCGTGCAGAAACGGGCGCATCATCCGCATCAGCGCCCGCGGCGGGATTGCCCCATGCGCCTTCACCCGCTGCGCCAGCGTTTCGCCCTCGATGTACGCCATCACCACATACGCCGTGCCGTTCTGCTCGAACAAATCCAGCAGGGGCACAAGCGGCGGGCAGTTCGCCTTTGCGTGCAGAAAGCGGTATCCCCGCACGAACCGCGCGCAGTACATGGCAAAATCCGCCGCACCTTTGGGCATGGGCTGCACGCTGCCGTCAGCCGCCCGGACAGCAAGGGCGCGCGGAAAAAACTCCTTCACGGCGACCACCCTGCCGCGCGCGGGGGCATCCAGCTGCACGGCGCGGTAGGTGATGCCGAGCGCGCCGCCGCCGAGCGTGTCGCCCAGCAGATAGCGGGCGTGCAGGACGGTTTGCGGCGGCAGAGCAAAATCAGGCTTTGCGGAAGCCATTGGTCAGCAGGCGGAAGATAACGCCGCTGCCCTGCAAAAGCTGCTGGAGGCTCTCTGCCTGCTGCGCGATGCTGCTCAACCGGCTGATGCGGTCGATTTCGCGCAGGATGCCCTCGTACTTCTGCGGCGCAAAGCGCTTGAGCAGATTCCCGGCGCGCTTGGCGGCAAGCAGGGTGCGCGTCGTCTGCGCGCTGTCGATGATGGGCGCGGGCTTCGGCGCATCCGGCTTGCTTTCGCTGAAGAGCGCCGTTTCCAGCGCCATAAACGATGACGGACGCTCGCCGAAATTCATCGCAAGCCCCGCCATCAGCGCGTCCGCCCACTGGCTTTTCAGCCTCGGGCACAGCTTCTGGATGGGCACAAGCGGGTCGCTGCCCTTCACCTTGATGGCGTACTTGCGCTCCAGCGCGTCGGCGGGTTCTTGACCGGTCAGGGCGAAGTACATCGTCGCGCACAGACCATAGACGTCCGTCCAGTTGCCTTGCAGACTGTTCTCCTCGTACTGCTCCGGCGGCGCGTAGCCTTTGCTGATGAGGATGGTCTTGCGCGAATCGGGGTCGTTGGGGCGCGCGCTGCCAAAATCCAGCAGAATCGGGGTATCGCCGCCCTTGAGGATGATGTTGGCGGGCTTTATATCCCGGTGGATGATTTTCTTCTCGTGCAGCATCCGCAGATTCTCGATGAACGGCTTCATCATCCGCATCAGCTCCTCCGGCGGGATTGCGCCCTGTTCGCGCACCCGATGCGCCAGCGTTTCGCCCTCGACGTACGCCATCACCAGATACGCGGTATTGTTTTCCTCGAACAAATCCAGCACCTGCACCACCGACGGGCAGCGCGAGGCTTCCAGCAGCATGTTGTATTCCGTCACGAACTTATCGCGCCAGTTGGTGAACAGCTTGGCATCATTGCGCTGCGGGACGACCCTGCCGTCATCGCTTCGGGCGGCAATGCTGTGCGGAAAGTACTCCTTCACCGCCACCATTTCGCCGCGCACGGGGTCAACGCTCTCCAGCTTCAAGGCGCGGTAGGTCGTGCCGAATCCCCCGCCGCCCAGCGCCGCGCCAAGCAGATACTGCCCATGCAGGATGGTCTGCGGCGGCAGCGCATCGCGAATCCGCTGTGCGTTCTCCGTTTTCGCCCCGCACACCGGGCAGACGGCTTCCTCCGTCGGCATCATGCAGCGCGTGCAGGCATAGGGCATCGTCATGTGGCATCCCCTCCCAGAGCGTCATTCTCTTCCGTCTCCCGCAGGACAGCCTGCAGGCGCTCATTGCCGTTCAGCTCGCCGTGGTCGTACATGCAGTAGAGCATCAGCCAGTCAAACACGTTACGCGGGTCAAGCTGGCTGTATCCGCAGTCATCCAGCATTTGGTTCACGCGGCGGTAGCGGTCGTCAAACAGCACGCGCGCATCGTCGCTGACGGCGGCGTCGTTCACATACAGGCTGTTTTCCGCCCCGTCGGTAATCAGAAACAGCAGAATCAGCACTTTTCGCGGCACATCCTGCCGCCGGTTGGCAATCTGCGAGAGCGTTTTTTCGTCCGGCCAGTGGGCGCGCAGGGTTTTGCCAAGCACGCTGCTGCTGCCCGCGGGGGGCTTTAAGTACATCTGCACAATTTCGCGCACGCTGTATGCGCGCTCCGGCAGGTGGGGGAAGCTGTCCGGCGGCTTGGTGAGCACCTCCATGTACTCCTGAAAATACTCGTAGGCGGTGTTGTGCAGCTCCCCCAGATTCATCCGCTGCTGCCTGATGAAATCCACAAATTCATCTTCCCCGCGGATTTTGGTGAACTCGTTCTCCAGCACCTCGGTTTTGCCCTGTCCGCCGATGGCGATATGGCGGATGCGCTCGATGAGGTGGCACGCCTCGTTGTAGTTGAGGCGGCTGCGCAGCGCGTAGAGGTACGCCAACTCGATAGGATTGCGCTGATGCAGGCAGCCGCCGCCCGCGCACGCCAGAAAATTCTGCGCCTGCTCGTCGCTCATGTCCAGCGCGAACACGATGCGCACCAGCTGACCGCGGTTTTCCGGCGCGGTTTTGCCCGTGAACCAGACGGACACTTTGCGGCGGATTGACGCGGCGTTCGGCTCGCCAATCATGCCCTGCAGGCGGGTGCATAGCTTCTCCCGCAGCGCCGAAGCATCGGTGACGCCGGAATATTCCGCGAGGATTTCCGGGAACGTCGGCACGCGGATGCCCTTTTCCAGATACGCGCGGGCAAATTCCGCGTTGCGCGACAGGCGGATAATCCGCTCCACTTCGCTTTCCGCCAGGATCATCGGTGCGGACATAGCCAGTCTCCCTTCCTATTATATAGTCGCTTTAGTAAGCAGTGTTCTGCCAATCCCGCCCGTACACGGTGATCGCCGTGCCGTCAAACATCGAGAAGTCGCTGATGGCGTTGCCGCCGAGGTTGATTTCCTTCAGCTGCGGCAGCGTCGATAAATCCAGTTCATCCAGCGTGCGCAGGAAGTTCCGCTCCAGATTGATTCCGGTCGTCAGCGGATGTCCGTTGAGGGCAGTCAGCTTGGCGGAGGTCATGCCGCAGTTCTGCAGGTCAATGCAAATCAAGCCGCTCATGCTGCTGATTGCTTCCACGTTATCCACCTTCGCGCCCAGAACATGCAGGTACTTCAAGCCCGTCAGCCCGGACAGCGGGGCTAAATCCAGCGAAATGCGATGGCTGTTCCAGTCGTCGCCGATGCGCAGGTGATCCAGATTCTCCATGCCGCCGACGGGGGTCAAATCCACTGCCAGACCCGCCATGTCCAGATTCACCAGTGTCTCCCGCATTCCTTGCGCCAGCGGCTCAATGCTCGTGATGCCGGGATTCCAGCTGATATTCAGCGAATGGATGCGCGTCAGGTCGCTTAGCGGGGACAAATCGCTGATGCTGTTGCGCTGCACCAGCAAGACGTTCAGTGTCGCCAGCCGCTCCATGCCCGACAGGGACGTAATGGCGTTATCCCCCAGATTCAGATTGTACAGCTCGTTATAGCGTTCGCCGTCATCCACGTTGATGGCAGTGATGTACGGCATATCCGCGTCCGTCAAGCCGCAGTTAGACAAAATCAGCCAGTGAATCGGCAGCTTCGGCAGCACCCAAGTGCCTTCCGCCTGCTGGTTGCGCAGCTGGAAGTAGTGCAGGTGGCGGAAATACTGCAATTCGCTCAGGTCGAACGAATCGAGATTCATGGTCGGCAGGTCAGCGTCTGTCGGGTTGGGCGTCAGGAACAGCGGATCACTCCAGTTGTCGCTGTATTTGTCGATATACTTGCCCCAGTTGTTGACTTCCCGCTCGCGGCGCTGCCAAGCATCGTGATTCTTCTGCTCTTCGTAGAACACCCACTCGATTTCGCCGTCGCGCACGGTCACGCCGATTACGTTATCCAGCATTTTCTGCGTGATGAACGCCTTGGGCGGCAGATTCAGCGCCTCCCGCAGCGACGTACCAAGCCATCCCAGCAGCATATCCGGGCTGTGCTGGTCGGTAATCCACGTTTCCGTGGCGGTGCACTGTTCCATCGGCGAAAAGTCGGTGATGAAATTGGCGTGCAGGCTGATGTATTCCAGCTTCGTCAGGCGCTCAAGGTGCAGCTCCTCCAGGCTGGTGATGCGGTTGCCGCCAAAGTCGATGTACGCAAGGGTTTCGGGCAGGGTCGCCTCGCCAATCATCATGCTCGTCAGGTTGCTCGTGGCAATCAGCAGATAGCGCAGATTGGGCAGGCGGCTCACGAAATTGATGTCCTGCACGCCGACATGGCCAACGTCCAGCCACACGAGGTTTTGCGCGTTCGCCAGCGGAGACAAATCCAGCACAAGCGATTTGTCGGTGCTTTCGTCGCCGTTGATGGTGACTTCCTCCAGCTGCGGCATTTCGCCCAGCAGGTCGTATCCGTCCGTGACAATCGGGCAATTCCATTGCCGGATGCACTTTGCCAGCCGCGTGCCGCGCAGTTCGTTAATGGACACAATGGCGGTATTTTCGGTCATCAGCTGCCGGATAGTCCGGTTCGCCAGCGGGGTCAGCGTCGTTACGCCGGTGTTGCTGATCATCAGGCGCTCCAGCTTCGTCAGGCTTGCCAGCGCCGCAACGCTCGTGATGCTGCTGTTGCTGATGTTCAGGGTCGTCAGCAGCGGCGCGTGCTGCGCGATGGTCAGCAGGTCGCTTTCCGTCAAGCCGCAGTGGTCGAGCACGAGCGTCGTCAGGCACGGCAATTTCGACAGCGCGTCGAGGTTCGTCGCCTGCATATCCCACACGCCCAGATACTGCAAATTCGGGAAGCAGGCGAAGTCTGCAAGGTTGATTTCCGTCGTCAGCGCTTCGCCGCGGACATCGGGGGTTTGCGGATCATCGCGCCGCCACGGGTTCATGTAGAAGGAATCGCGATATTCCAGCTCGCCCTCGTCCGTCAGGAAGGTGAAGTCGATATTGCCCTCCAGCAGCCGCACACCGCCGATTCGCGCCAGCGCATCCGCCGGGATGGCCTCATCCGCCGCAATCGCGCAGCCGTTGGCATTCAGGAAATCGCGCAGCGCCGTTTCCACGGCGGACGGCACGGGCGTGGCTGTTTCCGTCGGACGCTCGGTCGGCGCTTCGGTTGCCACGTCCGTCGGCGCTTCGGTTGGCGCTTCCGTCGGCAGGGCGGTCGGTATCTCGGTCGGCGCGTCTGTCGGAATCTTCATCGGAGCAGGTCCTACCAGAACGGATTGGCTGCCGCGCCCAAGCCACACGCCCACGCCCACCATAATCAGCACCAGCAGCGCCGCAATGCCGATCATCAGCCGCTTTTGATGCTGGCTCGGCGCGGGCGCGGGGGCATTCTTGCCGTATAGCCCGTCAAAGAACTCCTCCATCGTCTGATAGCGGCTCTTCACCTGCACCGCCATGCCCTTGAGCAGCGCCGCTTCCTGCGCGTGGGAAATGTCCTTCACGCCCAGCGCGGAGGGCGGCACAAGCGGGTCATTATCCAGCCGGTCGGTGGCGGGCGGCGGCGTAACCCCGGTAATCAGCTTGTAAATTGTCGCCGCCATCGAGTAAACATCGGAGTACGGGCCGTCCTCGCCGGTGCTGGAATACATTTCCACAGGCGAATAGCCCGCGCGAATCATCAGCACGCGCGTTTTCTTCTCGCGGTCGCTCTCCATCGCCGAGCCGAAGTCAATCAGCTTTACTTTGCCATCCTTGGTAAGCATCAGGTTTTCCGGGCTGATGTCGCGGTGCCACGTTGACGCGCGGTGCAGCTCCTCCAAGGTCAAAATCGGCGTGCGGAGGAGTTTCAGCGTTTCGTTGAAGGTCAGCTTGCCGCCGTGCAGCTCCGCGTACGCGCCCAGATTGATGCCGGAGATGTACTCCATGATGATATACGCCGTTCCGTTTTCCAAAAAGCAGTTTTTGACGGACACAACGCCGACGTTGTTGTCGAATTTCGCGACCTTCTGCGCCTCGCGGAAGAAGCTGCTGCGCCCCTGCAGGAAGGATTCTTCATCCTTCCCCGCGAACACGCTGACCGTGTGCTGTCCCTGATCGCGAATGACGACGCCGGAGGGAAAATATTCCTTAATCGCAACCGGAATATGCAGGAACATATCCCAGCCGATGTAAGTGATGCCGAAGCCGCCCTCGCCCAGCGCACACCCCACCAGATACTGCCCCTTGAGGATGGTGTGGGGCTGAAGATGATGCTTCTCCGGCACAAAGTCCTTCTCGCTGAATCCGCACGCCGGGCAAGTCTCCTGCTGCGAATCCTTCTGGCCCATGCACCGCATACACCGATTCTGATCGTCCATGATACCGCTCCCCCTTGTCCGCCTCTGTTTTGAAGTACCTTGATTATAACACAGGCGCTATGCTTCGTTTTCCAAACCTTTCTCATGTGACCGATTGATTTTGCTGATTTTCCGCGCCTTTTGCGGCTGTTTTTTGCCGTGCGGATGAGCGCACAGCAATTAGCCATCGCTAACCGTCAGCCAGGCGAAGCACAAAAAAGCTGCATGCGGAAGGAGCATGAAAGCGCGACCAACTCAATCGCGCAGAGGGGTCAAGGGGGAAATTCCCCCTTGCAGGGTCAAGGGACAGCGTCCCTTGTGGGGTTTGGGGCAACGCCCCAACTGTTCCGCGGGCGACCAGCATCTTAAACGCACTCAACAAAGGTGCAGGCAGCGAAGCGTCCCTGCCAGTAACTTTGCGCGTCCGCAGACGCGCCCCCAAGCTGCTTTCCCCCAAGATTCCGTGAAGAACCAAAAAATCCGCCGTTTTCGGATAATTTCGTTCTCCACTCAGCTTGTGTTTATGCGGTGCGGGTGGTATAATCACGGTTAGTATAATCTAACCATTGAATGAAGAAGGGTTCTCATGAATTTGATGCGATTTCAGCGGGACTGCCCGCGAGAGAGAGACGGGGCGACACAAAACATGCTGCCGCGCTGAATGACGGCGCTGTGCGTTTGGATGCCGGAGAACGCGGTCAGGACTCGTCAGCATCCTCTTCCGCGTACCCTGTCGCCACGCCCTCGTATGCATTCGTTGCCGGGTCGAAGGATTTGCGCGCCTGCACCGTCAGGCAAGTGCCGGTGAATCGCAGCAGCATGTCCACGCCGCAGGGGGCATCGTCGATGATTTGGCAGCGGACGCGCAGCAGATTCCCGTTTTCATCCGCCGACACCCAGCCG
>QWCH01002985.1_pt1 | contig 19124 bp, 21 predicted proteins | sample 1972671 | NCBI WGS metagenome assembly QWCH01 (sample SAMN09866713, study PRJNA288562) | Human gut metagenome isolate term3_stool, whole genome shotgun sequencing... | isolation source: gut | host: Homo sapiens | place: USA: California | reverse complement strand
CTCTCAATTTAAAAGTTTGTTGCTCATACGAATTCTGGTTTCTCTTAAGAATTTTTTAAGAACTTTTCGCATTTTGCTTGGTTTATTCTTTGTTTTTTTGCTTACACTATTTAATTTTCATTTTCCTTCGCTGTTTTTGTGACAGCTTATTTAGTATATATTAAAATCGAACTCTTGTCAAGGACATTTTTCAAATTTTTTAAAATTTTTTGAAGTTTAAAGGGAAGATCAATGTCTTAGACAAGGTCGACTTTACTAGTATACAAACTTTGTATATTCTTGTCAACAACTTTTTTAAAAAATTTATAAATTTATTTGTTTTCTCTTTCTAGTCTTAGGTTAAAGCCTTGTGCTTCTATGATATCTGCTACATTTCTCTTGACTTCTATTTCTGGTTTTAGCCTTGATACTACTTGTTCACTGAAGGTGTCACTTCTCTTACCATTTTCTCTTAGGTCGTAGTAGTTTGTCATTTCTTCGTCGTATTCTTTTATCGCTTCTTTGTATGATGGAAGTATTTTGTATTCATTTTCGAAGAATTTAAGTTCCATTGGCATTCTCGGTTTTAGTTGTGGTTCTTCTTTTGGATATCCAAATCCTATTCCTAGTACTGGGAACACCAATTTTGGAAGTTTTAAAGCTTCTACTAATTTACCCATGTTATTTAAGATAGATCCGAAGTATACTGCTCCCATTCCCATTGATTCTATTGCTACTGTTAGGTTTTGTATTGCCAATGTTGCATCTGTAAATCCTTGGAAAAATTTGTCCATGTCTCCTGAGGTCTTTGGTTCAAATCCATTTTCTCTTGCGATTCTATCATTTCTAAGTGTATCTACAACGAAGATCCAAAGTTCTGGTACATCTAGCAAATATTTTTGTGTGGAGATTTCGTAAATCTTTTCTCTTAGGTCTTTGTCTGTCACCCTTATAATAGAAGAGTTTTGCATACCGGTGCTTGATGCTGTTCTATTTACTACTTCTAAAAGTGTGTCCAGCACTTCTTTTTCAACTGGTCTATTTTCAAATTTTCTTATGGTTCTGTGGTTAAGTTGTGTTTTTATGGTTTCGTTCATACTTACCTCTTTTCTTTCTAAGTTTTCTATTATCTTCTAATAAATAATAGATAGAATTATCGCTGTCAGTAGTCCGCATAGGCATGTGGCTAGGGATGCCATCGCTCCTGCTACTTCAGAATGTTCCATCGCCTTATTGGTTCCAAAGACGTGACTTCCTGTTCCTAATGCTAATCCCATGGCTTCGTCTGTTTCAATCTTTAGTCCTTTGTGGATGAGCTCCTTGGTCATTACTCCCGTTATTCCTGCTACTACTATTGATGCTATGGTTAGTGGAACTATTCCTCCTATCTGTAAGGATACTTCTGATCCGATGGCTGTGGTTGTCTGTTTTGGAAGTAGACTAAGGAATGTTTCTCTATTTAGTCCAAATAGCTTGGAAAGTCCATACACTGATCCTAATCCAACGCAAGTTCCTACTATTATAGATATCAAAATTTCAAACTTATATTTTTTTAGTAGATCTCTCTTTCTATATAGCGGAAGTCCTAGTGCCACTGTTGCTGGTGCTATGAAGAATGTAAGCACTGATCCTCCTGCGTTGTACTGTTCGTATGGAATTTTTAAAATATGGTTTATTGCCATTATTATTATCGCAGAGATTAGAAGTGGATTTAGTAGTGGAAACTTAATATTTTTAAGAGATCTTGTCACTACAAAAAATATGCAGATGGTAATGGTAAACCCAAATATTTCTGTACTTATGAATTTCATTTCTTCCTCCTTATTAATGCATCTGCAACTTTCGCTGTCACTACATTTATTATGAAGGTTGAGATAATACAAGTTGCCACGATTCCTATAACTTCTGTTTTAATCTGCGGATATATTTCCTTCACCTTTACCATTCCAGGTATAAATGCTATTACCATGTTTGCCAAGAGAAATTCTGCCGCTTTTTCTATTTTCTTTTCTTTTATTATTTTACTTTGTAGTAATAGGACTAAGAGAATTAACCCTATTACTGGCGCCGGAAGCGGAACTTTCAAAATTTTATTAAAAAAATCTCCCGCTAGAAGCACCGCCATTATTATTGCAAAACCTTCTATCATATTCTGCTCCTTATAAAATTGTAGTAGGCACTTATGATTATTATCGCCATCCCTACAAGGCTTATGAAGTCCGTTCTCTCATTGAATAAAAAATATCCCATCAATATGGAAAATATTATTTGAGAGAAGTTGTATACGGAAATCTCCGATGCTTTTCCCAATTTGTACCCCATGGTTAAGAAAAGTTGTCCAAATCCTGCTGAGACTCCTATCATCAAAAGATTTGCCAAGTCCTTTCCCTTTGGAATTATAAAATTTCCTACCAAGAACGGAAGGCAGGCAATGGTTGAAAATATTCCGAAGTAGAGAATTATAATCTCTCCCCTCACCTTTTTTCCTACTGATGAAAGCATAATCATCGCCATAGCTGCGCTTAACGCTCCCGCAAGAGCTACCAAAGATGGAACCATTGATCCATCAAATTTCGGTTTAACTACCATAAACATTCCAACTATGGAAAAAAGTATTGCAAGTATAGAATGTTTTTCTAATTCTTCTCCCAACATAAGGGCAGCAAATATCATTATAAAAAACGGGCTTATCTTAGCTATCGCCGTTGCATCTGCTATGTTTAGATGTTTTACCGCATAGAAATTGCATACCATTCCTATAAATCCAAAAAGGGATCTTAAAAAGATTTCCTTTTTGCCGTCCCGAACTTTCATCTCGTGGACTCTTTTTTCTTTTACTACTAATAAAAACATTAATACTGATATTACAAGGTTTCTAAATACCACCTGTTCAAAGATGGCCATCTCCTGTGAGTACCTTATAAATACCGCCATTAATGCAAAGAAGAATGAAGATGCTACTATGTAAATAGGACCTAGATTCTTCGTTTTTTTTAAACTATTCAACTATACTCCTTAAAAATTCTACTACTGTGTCTATTTCTTCTTTTGTGTTAAATGTGGAAAGGCTAAATCTAACCATACCTTGATCTACGGTGCCTGCCTTCTTGTGTACCAATGGTGCGCAGTGGCTGCCTGGTCTTGAGCAAAGTTCAAGCTGTTCAAATAAAACTCTTGAAACTTCTCCTGAAGGATTGTCTCCTATGTTAAATGACAGGGTTGGAAGATGATTTTCTCCAAAGGACCCATAGATTTTGATGCCTTTAATAGTCTTCATGGATTCGTAGAGATAATCTTTTAGTTCTCTTAAAATTTTGTAGGTGTCCTTACTCATTACATAGTCGATGCCTGCTCCTAGTGCTGCGATGCCTCCACTATTTATGGTTCCATATTCAAATACATCCGGAAATACGCTCGGAGTTTCTCTTTCGAAGGATCTAAATCCTGAGCCGCCAGAAAATACTGGATGAAAATCAAAATCTCCAAGTTTTATGATTCCGCCGGTGCCTGTTGGACCGTAAAGACATTTGTGACCGGTGAAGCAGTAGATAGTGTTTTTAAATTTAGATAGGTCTAGGTCCACCGCTCCAGCTCCTTGTGCTCCGTCAATGATGAGCATAAGTCCGTGTTTCTTCGTAAATTCATAGACTCTTTCTAAGTCTGTCACGTTTCCGATTACGTTAGATGCGTGAGTTATGACTACCGCCTTTGTATTTTTTTGTAGAAGTTCTTCTAACATTTCCAGTTTCAAATCGAAATTTTCGTCCACGTCCACAAATGAAAGTCCCATTCCCTCATCTTCCAATTGGTATAGAGGGCGGAGAACTGAGTTATGTTCTAGAATTGTGGTTATAACATGGTCTTCTTTGGTTAGAATAGATTTTAAAACAAGGTTTAAACTCGTGGTTATATTGTAGGTAAATGCAACGTCCATCGGACTAACGCTAAAAAGTTTGGCAACCTTTTGTCTAGTTCCGTAGACTTTATCCATTGAGTATTCGCTAGCTGTATATGATCCACGGGATGGATTACCCATTTTATTGAAATCGTCAACTATTTCTTTTAAAACTGACTCAGGTTTTATAAGCGTAGTGGCGCCGTTGTCAAAATAAATCATAATAACTCCTTTCCGAATTAAGTGTTAATAATTATATTTTAGCAGATTTCTGCATTAATAAAAACTTTAATAGAAGATTAAACTAAAGTTATCTCAAATATTTTAAATATAAAAATAGGAAGGCTAAGCCCTCCTATAATTACTTAATAACTTCAATTGTAGGCGGTTTAAAAGCACAACCCTTGTCTATTGAATAGGTAGCTTTGTAAATGCCATCGATTTTTAAATCATTCTTTTCTATGATTTCATTTATTTTTTCAAGATTTTCAAATGGACTCTTAAGCATTAGTCCACAGCCCGCTTTTATTGCGCCGAAAACCGGCACAAGTCTTGCATCGACATCATGGGACTGTACCTCGATCTTGCAAGCTTCTGCAAAACTGGTGCTTTCAAAAGTATAAAGTACGTATTCCAAATTAAGGTTTCACCACCTTGTACTTGCCCATAAGTTCAACGATCTTGTACATATTTGTAATAGATCCAACTTGAACCTTTTCTTTTAGTCCGTAGTGTTCAAGGCAAAGTCCGCAGGAGAATATTTCTGTACCGCGAGATTCGATGAACTTAAGGTCCTTTATAGAATTTTCCCACAAAGTAGGAATATGAACTCCGCCGTTGTAGAATACAATTACCTTAGGAGCCACTTCTTGTTCAGAAAGAGCATAGATAAAACCTTCGAGAAGTTTCTTAGCGAAATCTTCGTCTCCGCCGCCCATCATTTCAGAAGAAATAACTACCATGTATTCATCGCTGTAATGAGGACCATCTTCGTGTTTAATTTCAATAGATGGATCTTTTTTAAATACGACAGTGTAGCTTTCCTTTGAATGTTCTGTCATTTCAGTTTTGTAGCCCATTTCGTGAGCCATCTTTGCAAGGTTTTCAGTAGCAATAAAATTGTCAACCTTAACTTCAAATTCTTCTGGACTTTCTTCAGAAATCAATTTCTTAGAAAGAATAACTGGTCTTGGACATGCAAGTCCCATAGCATCAATAGTTTTCATTATTTCACCTCTATAATATTTTTATCAGTAATAACTCCCACTCTCTTTAGGAAGACTCCCTTATCTCTAAATTCACGCATAACTTCTTGTGAATCAGCTGGATCAAGGGTAAACATAAGTCCTCCAGAAGTTTGAGGGTCGAAAAGAACTTCTTCATATCTGAAATCATCGAAATCGAATTTAACATCGTTCTTCAATGAATTTCTATTCCTTTGACCTCCCGCAGTAAATAGGAAGTCACCAGCAGCTTTAAGTGCACCGCTAATCATAGGAACTTGGTCCTTGTAGATAAGAGCGCCCTTTCCTTCAACCATTTCTTTTAAATGACCCAAAAATCCAAAACCTGTCACGTCAGTAACAGAAGTAGGATTGAATTTTCTTAAAATATCTGCCGCATATTTATTTAAAGTAACCATGGACTCCTTAGCTTCTTCGTAGCAAGATTTGTCCACTTCACCTTGAAGATATCCACCACAGATTAGAGAAACTCCAAGTTTCTTAGTAATAAATATTTCGTCGCCAACCTTAGAGCCTGTGTTCTTCCAGATCTTGTCAGGATGAACCACACCGGTAACGCTCATGCCGTACTTGATTCTCTTGTCGTGGATACTGTGACCACCGATTAGAGAACCTTCAGCTTCCTTCACCTTTCTAGCTCCACCTTGTAGAATTTCTTGAAGAATAGAAGAATCTTCCTCTTCAGGAAAACATACGATGTTTAAAGCGGCAACCACTTCGCCGCCCATAGCATAGATGTCAGAAAGAGCATTGGCAGCTGCAATTTCGCCAAAAGTTGCAGGTTCTTCCACCATCGCAGGGAAAAAGTCCAAAGTATTTATTATGGCAATATCATCTGTAAGTTTTATGACAGCGCCATCGTCCTTGCCTTCAAAACCTACAATAATTTCCGGTCTCTTATATATATCTAAAGATTTTAAAATTTCGTCAAGGTTTTCAGCGCCAATCTTCGCGTTGCAACCTCCACATACTTCTAGTTTCAAAAAATCACATCCTTTTCTTTATTTTACCACAGAGAAAAATAAAAAGATTAAACTTTTAAAAAATTCTTAAATATTTTTTTAAAAATTTTTAATTGGAAGTAGATTTGTAAATAATAGGAATATTTTGAGAAGTAAATGTTACTTAATTCTAAAAATTGAAATGTGGTTTTATATAATTATGACTGAAAAATCAAAAATTTCGATTGTAATTTGCATTTGTAAATTTGAAAAGAAATTTGTATTATTGAAAATAATTTTCAAATTTATTTTCTTTGTGTTATAATTTATTTATAAGTGATAAAACTTATTAAAATTATTAAGAGGTGATAAAATGAATTTAATCGGATTTAAGGTTGAAGATTTTAAATCTCCAGTACTAGTAGGAAGCCACTTTGAAGAATTGACAGCCAAAGATTTAGAAGGCAAATGGTCAGTATTTTTCTTCTATCCAGGTGACTTCACATTCGTATGCCCAACAGAGTTAGAAGATCTTCAAAATAATTATAAGAATTTTAAAGCAGCAGGATGCGAAGTATACGCAGTGTCAACAGACTCAGAATTCGTACACAAAGCATGGAAAGATCATTCAGATAGAGTATCAAAAGTTGAATACCCAATGGTATCAGACAGAAACCTTGAACTTTCAAAAATGTTTGGAGTACTAATTCCAGAAGAAGGACAAGCACTAAGAGGAAGCTTCGTAATAAGCCCTGAAGGAGAAATCGTAGCATACGAAATCCATTCACCAGGAATCGGAAGATCTGCAAAAGAACTACTAAGAAAAGTAAAAGCAGCACAATTCGTACACGATCACGGCGATCAAGTATGTCCAGCAAACTGGGAAGAAGGAGACGAAACCCTAAGCCCAGGAATCGATCTAGTAGGAAAACTTTAATAAAAAAATTTCGGTGTTTCGACACCGATTTTTTATTTTTTGATGCTATCCAGATAGCATGAGGTTTTTATTTTTGATGCTATCCGGATAGCATTTGTTTTTTATTGTTTCGCGTGAAGCATTAGGAAAAGAAATATTAATAAATATCTTACGCATAACCAAACCTCATTCTTTCTTCTTCAAATCTTTTTTTACGAGGGAGAGGGAGGGAATTAACGTCTCTCGAAAAAACCTGCGGTTTTCTCTTCGAGACTCGCAGTTCCCTCCCTTCCCCCTCGAGCTCCCCCTTCCCACCTCGCATTGGGGAGGTTTTGGTAGTGATTTTCTTATTCGGCTAAAATTTTCCAAACTCGCTTCGCTCAGACAGTGGAAAATTTCTTAACGCCGAAAGCAAAAATCACCTGTGGTGGTATAGGTTTTATCTGTATTAGGATTGTGAGTAAGAATTAAATGGGTGTACATATAAATTTTTGTAGTTGCACGCCTTTGGCTGAGGGGGAAGAATTTAGTACATAAGTTGATGGAAGCTGGTAGCTTCCGCTACGGAGACAAATCGTAATTTATGTTATTTTACGGCTGCGCCTGATTTTTATTTTTTGATGCTATCAGCAGACTATTTCAACCAATCGGCTCCTCCTCTTGGGAAACAGGTTGCATCACACCTACTAAGACTCACTGCGTTCGTCAAGTTAGGTGTAGACGTATAGCATTTAAAAATATCAAAAACAAAAAGCAGTATTTCTACTGCTCTTTCAAAAACTTTTCTATATTCAAAAGTAATTTCCTATTGTCTTCTCTTCCTAAAATACAAAATCTAAAGTATTCTTCTCCAAGATTTTTAAAACTTGCTAGGTTTCTTACCACTTGCTTTTGTGGAATCAAGTAGTCATAGAGTTTCGCTGCGGTTTTACCTCCTGTGAGTTTACACATTATGAAGTTTCCTTTGGATTTATAAACTTTTAACCCTTTAAGATCTTTTAAAAATTCCAATGCGTACTCCCTTTCTTCTTCTACGAATTTATATACTTCGTCTTGATATTTATTATCAGAGAACATCTTCTCTCCAGCGATGTTTGCGACGATGTTTACTCCCCAGATCAAACTGTCCTTGAAGAAATATTCTTTGCATTTCTCGTCAGAGGTGGTGGCATAGCCAAGCCTTATCCCCGGTGACGCAAAGAATTTAGAAGTTGAGCGGGCAACTAATACCTTGTTGTACTTCTTTGTAAGTTCTATTTGGGAATATACTTTCTTGTCCGCAAATTCCACATAGGTTTCGTCGACAAACATTTTACACTTCGTCTGCTTTAAGATCTCTTCTACTTCTGCGACTGTAAGTATGGTTCCCGTCGGATTGTTTGGGTTTGCAAAGATAAATAATTCCACGTCATTTTTATTTATTTTATCTATCAAACTTTCTATTTTGATTTCAAAGTCATTTTCTTCTTCCAAATCGTAGTAGAAAATCTCTGAGCCTATCTTTCTAAGTTCATTTTCATATTCTGAGTAGCATGGACTTAAAAGTATCGCCCTCTTCGGATTTACATATCTTATATAATTTGCAATTATTTCAGATGTTCCTGATCCAATTAGAATATCTTCCTCGCAGGCACCAGTGTATTTTTCGATGGATGCTTTTAAACTTCTGTATTCTGGGTCTGGATAGGTGGATAGGTCGTCAATCCTTCTTATTACTTCGTCTTTGGCAGATTTTGGCATGCCGAAGGGATTTATATTCGATGAAAAATCGACGATGTCCTCTTCTTTGAAGCCGTACTTCTTAGATATTTCAAATAAATTTACTCCATGAGAATCATGTTTCATATTATCATTCCTTTTATTTTGTAATATACTATTATTATAGTTAAAAAAAAGAAGTTAAACAATGGAGGCGCTATGAAAAATTTTTTAAACGATTATAATGACAAAGGTCATCCACAAGTATACGAATTTTTGGCAAAGCTAGATGAAGATAAGATGATCGGTTACGGTCAAGACGATTATTCCCTTTCTGTTCAAGAAAAGATTAAGAAAGAAATCGGTCGTGACGATGTGGTGGTTGAATTTCTTCCAGGAGGAACTATTGCAAATATCGTCGCTGCTACTCATACTCTTATGAGTTACGAAGCCATCGTCTGTGCAACTACCGGACACATTTCCATCCACGAAACTGGATCTATGGAAGCTACTGGTCACAAGGTTGTAACCATAGACACTCCCAACGGCAAGCTTACAGAAAATCTTCTTCGCGACAAGCTCGCCCTCTTCGGTGCAGAAAATGATGTAATTCCAAAGGTTGTATATATTTCTAACACCACAGAAGCTGGTACTGTCTACTCCATTGACGAAATCAAAGCTCTCTACGAAGTCTGCCTTGAATTTGGAACTTATCTATTTGTCGACGGAGCAAGACTTGCTGTTGCAATGGCAAGGGAAGGATTTACCCTTAAGGAACTTTCTGAAAGCTGCGACATATTCACCATCGGCGGCACCAAAAACGGTGCAATGTTTGGCGAAGCTCTCGTAGTTGTAGAAGACGATCTAAAGGAAAGACTTAGAAACCATATGAAACAAAAGGGTTCCATCATGGCGAAGGGATTTATCCTATCAGCTCAATTCGACGCCCTATTTGAAAATGGTCTCTACTACGAACTCGGTAAAGCCGCCTACGAAAAAGCGATGAAACTAAAGGATGGACTTTTAAAATTGGGAGTGGCATTTGCATTTCCACCAGAATCCAACCAACTTTTTATAAGTTTAACCAAGGATCAAATAGAAAAAGTAGAAGAGTTTGCGTTAATCGGTCTTGAAAACTTAGGTACCGACGTCTACAACGTAAGACTTTGCACATCTTACAGAACCACCGACGAAGAAGTGGAAGGTTTCTTAGAAAAATTAAAGGAAATTCTATAATGAAATATTATGGAAAAGTGTTCAGGCCTCCTAGTGAGGCTCGTTCTTTAATTGTACAAGCAACGGTTGGATGCAGTTACAACAAGTGCGACTTCTGCTCCATGTACAAGGACGACGTCTTTCATCTTAGAGATTTGGAAGAGCTTAAGGTGGAAGTAAAGGAATACTTGGAAGAGAGACCGTTTTACAAGAGAGTCTTCATCGCTGACGGAGATGCCCTATGCCTTTCAAACGATAAACTCCTAGATCTCTGCGATTTTTTCGCAAAGAATATGGAAAATTTGGAGAGAATCACCGCCTATGCAACGGCGAAGGATATCTTAAGAAAAACCGACGAAGAATTAAAAGAACTTAGAGAGCACGGAATTGAAATGGTCTACGTCGGATACGAAAGTGGCTCCGACGAAATCTTAAAAGATGTAAACAAGAACTCCACCGCAGAAGAATATATCCTGGCAACGAAGAAGGCAAAAGCTGCAGGTATAAAGGTGTCTGCCACCATCATCTCAGGACTTGGCGGTATGGATAAGATGGAGCTAAACGCAGTTGAAACCGCAAAAGTTGTAACGAAAGCAAATCCAGATTATATTTCCTACCTGACCCTGGATATATTCCCAGACACACCTCTCTACGAAAGATATAAATCCGGAGAATTTAAAAGACTAAGCCCACTGGATATCCTTCAAGAGATTAAAATATTTTTAGAACACGTGGATTCGGAAGGCACAGTCTTCAGATCCAACCACGCAAGTAACTACATCTCCCTGGCAGGAAATCTAAACGAAGATAGAGAGAGGATGATAGAAGAGATCGACGAAGCACTGCGGGAAGAAAATTATAAGCCAGAATATTTAAGAGGATTTTAAAAGATAAATCGAAAAAACTCGGAACTTTCCGGGTTTTATTTTTCTAAAAATTTACAAATTCAAAAGCCATTCATTGTAAACAGTTGGTTTGTAGACGAGTTTACGCGAGATTTACAATTATTTTACATATTGCAAAATGTAGTATTTTAAAATGAAAGTGGAATAAAATATTGGAGGTTCATATGAAAAGTCTAATAGAAGTAAATGGACTTGTTAAAAAATATAAGGAGTTAACTGCAGTAGATAATCTAGACTTAGACGTCAAATCCGGAGAAATACTTGGCCTACTCGGTCCAAATGGAAGTGGCAAATCCACCACCATAAACTGCATCCTCTCCCTTTTAAAAAAGGACGCAGGCACTGTTAAAATCTTCGGCAAGGAGATGTCTCCAGATGCCTATGATATCAAAAGAAGGATTGGCGTCGTATTTCAAGACGTGGCTGTCTATGACGAGTTAAGCGTCTACGAAAATATCGACTACTTCTGCGGTCTATACATAAAGGACAAGGAAGAAAGAAAAAAACTTGTCAAGAGGGCACTGGATCTAGTAAGTCTAAATGACTTCGTAAAGTTCAAACCAAAGAAGCTCTCTGGAGGTCTATTAAGAAGGCTAAACATCGCCTGTGGAATCGCCCACAGGCCAGAGATAATAATCTTAGACGAGCCAACCGTTGCGGTGGATCCTCAATCTCGAAACAATATCTTGGAAGGGATCAAAAAGCTTAACGATGAGGGCTCAACTATCATTTACACTTCGCACTACATGGACGAAGTTGACTTTCTTTGTGACGATATAGTCATAATTGACAAGGGCAAGGTCATCGCCAAAGGCACATCTGAAGAGCTTAAGGACGGGATCACTATGAATGAAAAGATATCTTTTACATCGAAGGAGCTTAATGACGATGTTATTACAAAGATCAAGGCTCTTGATAATTTGCTTAGCTTTGAGAATAAGGACGGCTCTGTTAAACTAAGCTTTTCTCATGGCGATGGCTACCTTATGAATTTAATCAAGCTTCTTGATGAGAACAAAATTCACTACAGCTCTCTAAATGTTGAAAAGCCAAGTCTTAATGACGTTTTCTTGGAACTTACTGGCAAAGATTTGAGGGATTAGTATGTTTTTGCACTCATTTAAAAATACATTTAGATACCTTTTAAGGCAGAGGGCAATGTTATTTTGGGCTTTAATATTTCCCATAGTTTTAGGCATATTCTTTAAGCTTGCCTTTGGCAATATCACTGAGATGGATAAGTTCAAGACCATAGACGTGGCTGTGAATGAAAACCTTATGAAGGATGAGAATTTTAAAAGCTTTATGAAAGAAATGGAGGACGAGGAATATTTCCATGTGACTCGTGCGAAAGACAAGAATGTTTTGGACGAAAAAGATGCTCCTAAGGCCTATATCGAGTCAATGGACAAGATTTACACTAAGGGTTCTGGCATATCTGAGACCATGGTTGAGACCATAATGAACGTTTACTCACAAAAGTTCTCTATGATAGCTAGGATAATGCAAAAGGATCCGACTACTGATTTAAGTAAAATTGCGGGTGTGGATGATCATATAAAAGATGTTTCGCGTAAAAATATGGATATGACAAACACGTTTTTCTACACGCTTCTTGGTATGACGGCAATCTATGGCTACATGTGGGGTATGTTTGTCATTTATCAATACGAAGCAAATCTATCTACTAATGCAAAGCGTAATGCAATTTCGCCAACAAAGAAGAGCACTATGCTATCGGCATCGCTTTTGGTCAGCTGGATTATTAACTTCGTCATAATATTGATATTTATTATTTCCTTAAAATATGGTCTCGGCGTTGACTTTGGCGATAGAGTACTTCCACTTATTGCGCTTAGCGCACTAGCGTCACTAAGTGGTGTTGCCTTTGGCGTCTTGCTTGGCGTATCAAATAAGGCAAGTATGGACACGAAGATTGGTTTAGGCATCGCCATAACTATGCTTATGTCGTTTTTAGCTGGTATGATGATATCGGACTTAAAGATAATTATCGCTGAGAAAGCACCTATTATCAACAAGTTAAATCCAGTTGCAATAGTGACTGATGCGGTTTATTCGTTATACTACTACGATTCGATGACAAGGTTTAATGCGGCTATGATTAATCTAGCTTTGATCACTTTGTTATTCGTAGTGGCTTCACTATTTTTCATGAGAGGTAAAGAGTATGAAAGTCTTTAAAAATTATTTCAAAATAGTATGGGCTCACAAGACAGCCATAATTCTTTATACGATTATTTTTGCTGTTATTATGAGTTTTAGTACAAAGAGTACAAAAGAGGTCTCTTATAAAAGTATTGATGTAAGAATATATTTAAAAGATAACGCAAACACAAGCCTTTCTAAAGCACTTTGTGATTATTTAAATACTAACGCAAAACCTATAGACATGGACGAGTCTTTGGTAGAAGACAAGCTTTTCTACGCCAATATTAGCTGTGCGATTGAAATACCTAAGGACTTTGATCAAACGAAGAAAGTTTTATATAAGGCGGCACCAGATGAGATGTACGCTATGAGCGTTAAGGAGAAGGTCAATATCTACTTAAGTCAAGTAGCTGCATACGAGGCGGCAGGCTTTAGTGAGGATGATGCCATTAAGTATACTAAAGAAGATTTGGATAAAAAGTTTGATGTTGAGATAAAAGAAGGCAGCGTCGATACTAAGAGAGATGATTCACGCATTTACTTTAACTTCCTAAATTATGTTTTACTCGCACAAGAAATCATAGTTGTAGCGACCATAGTCAAAGTTTATAGGAAAAAGCCTATATTTATGAGAAACCTTGTATCGCCTATGCCAAGAGCGAAGATTAATCTTCAAATGATGCTCGGCCACATCGTTACAGGACTATTCTTATGGCTATTTTATATGGTACTTTTCGTGCTTATGTATAAGTACGACTTTACTAAGACACACACCAATCTTATGATGCTTAACTCATTTATATTTACGATTACAGTAGTAGCCATGTCGGTGATGATAGCAAACGTAATTAAGAGCGAAAACGCAATACAAGGCGTAATGAATGTAGTTTCACTCGGCTCGTCATTCTTGTGCGGTGCCTTTGTTCCGCAAGAGCTGCTTGGTGATACAGCCTTGACATTAGGAAGAGCCTTTCCAGGTTTTTACTACATTCAGAGTAACGACATGCTTATGGAGAAGCCAGAGTTTAGCACTATGCTTCCGAATGTATTAATAATGGTGGGTTTTGCAGTGGTATTTATTGTTATTTCGGTAGTAGCAAAACCAAAGGCAAATGACAATATAAATTAAAAATAACACCTTCATAAAAGAAAAAATTGATTATTAATATATTTATTATGCGTCCATTATAGCGGACGCATTTTTTATAGAAAATGACAAAATTTAAAAAAGCAATAAAAAAGACAAGAAATATTTTTTTCCTTGCCTTATTCTAACTTCTATCTATCCTTGGTAGGTGCATATCAAATGTGATTGCCATAAGTCTTACCATAAACACAACCATAAACGCAAGCATCTTCGCCAAGTTTAGATTGACTACTCCTATTAAACTTATATAGACCATCGCCCCCAAGAAGCTTGCAACCGCGTAGATTTGTTCTCTAAATATCGCTGGGATTTCGCTTGCAAACACATCTCTTAACGCTCCTCCGCCTACTCCTGTCAAAACTCCTACGAATAGAAGCAGGAATTTATATTCAAAGCCCATGTTTAATGCGGTGGTGATTCCAGTTACGGTAAATGCACCGAGTCCTAGTGCGTCAAATAGCATCATCACAAGAGTGATTCTTCTCATCCACTTGGATTCGATGATATCAAACCTTATATAAAAAATCATAAAGAGAAGTACCGAGGACACTATTGCATAGATTGCCATACGAGAATCGCGAAACATGACTGGAGGAGTGTTGCCGAGGATCAAATCTCTTACGAGTCCTCCTCCCAGTGCAGTTACCACTCCTAGTGCCATTACTCCGAAGAGGTCCATTCCCCTTTTGATTCCAACCATGGCTCCTGAAAATGCAAATGAAATAGTCCCAAGTATTTCAAAAATCATATCCAGTACGTTGTAATCTAATTTCATTTTTTCTCTCTATTTATTTTTAAAAAAATCTTTTAAATCTAGTACTGTATCTACGATGTAGTCTGCACCATAGTGTTCAAGTTCGTCTCTCTTTCCATATCCGTAGAGAACTCCTACCGATTTAACACCTGCGCCTTTAGCTCCTACGATATCTGAGAATCTATCACCAACCATGTAGATCTCTTCGTCTTCATCGTAATCTATTTGGGATAGCGCATCTTTTATTATTAGTTCTTTGTTGTGCTCTCCAGCCACCGCTCCGGCGATATATTTAAAATACTTTGAGTATCCTAGTCTATCTAAGATATCCCTCGCCCTTTCCTGTGGTTTTGATGTGGCGACCAAGAGTTTGTGGTCTTTTATTTCTTTAAACACATCTTCTATATATTCGTAGGCAACTAGTTCGTACTGACCTTTTCTGTCGTAATACTTTCTAAAATCTTCTATTACCTCTATAATTTCTTCGTCATCATCAAACACAGCCTTTAAGCTGTCGCTAAGGGGTGGACCTATAAACTGATTGTAGTCCAAAGAGTCTGCGTCCTTTACTCCGTATTTTTTAAAAGTTTCCTTGAGACCGGAGCTAATTCCAAGGTACGAATCTATAATCGTTCCGTCTAAATCAAATAATACTACCATTTTCCTCCTATAAATTCTTCGTGAAATTTTCTAATATATCGATATAAGTTTTAAACATAAGCTCTGCCATGGAGACTTGATAATCAAAGATAATCTTTGCCAAATTCTTTTCTTCCGTCTTTGGAAGCATAGGCCTTTCAACCTTTTGTGGAAGTTTAGATGTCATGCTTATTGCAATATCTGTCACTTCTTCTTCTGGAGGATGAACTTCTATTATAAGTTCCGCCATATTTTCCTGCGGTTTTATAATCTTCTTCTTCGAACGAGGCTTTCTCTCCTCTTCTTTTAAAACCAGGTAGGAATATTGTTTTGGCACCACAGCTCCAGTGACCTTGGTAAGGCCTAGAGATTTTTCGTAAAAACCTTCTACATTTATCTTTCTAAAGATATGTCCGCCGAGGCTTTTCTTAACTTCCATCGGCATAGAAGTATTTTCTAAATTTTTAAAATCAAATAAAATATCAAATCCGCCGTCAAACTTAGCATCTTCTCTAGCTATTCCTAAAGCAAGGCTACCTTCTGCAACCAGGTACAGAAGATCGCCTTTTTTAATTTTATTTAGCCCATTTAAAAAGTTCTTTATATCTTTTGAATTTACAAACTCTTGTGAAACTATTTCACTATATTCTTTGAAATTTTTATAATCTCTACTTAATTTAAAATTAAATGCAACTTTTCTTTCTTTTAAATAGCGGTTAAAATCATCTCTATCCACAATAAGTCTATAAACATCCATTATTTTCTATGCTCCTTCAAAAGTCTGTCCTTGATATCCCATAGATCTTGTGAAAGGTCGACGATATATTCGTGAGGATTTTCAAGTCTCTTCACTTCGTCCCAAAGGCTAGCTAGTTCTTTCTGAGCGTAGTCTTTTATTTCTTCCAAAGTAGGCATATCGTAAACAAGTTTTCCTTTTTCAAATACTTTTACCATTAGATTCTTGGCTACGAAGTTTGTAAATTTCTTTCTCTTCCAAGTATAGATTTGGTGGAAGATTTCAAGTTCGTCCATCTCTTCTAGCTTTTCTGAATTTAAACATACTACATCAGCTTCAGCCTTCATAGTGCTCTTGTCGTAGATTCTATATAGAGATTTAAAACCTGGAGTGGTGATCTTCGCAACATTTTCAGAAATCTTAATAGTTGGCACGATCTCTCCATTTTCTTCATAGGCAACGAGTTTGTAAACTCCGCCGAACACTGGACTTGATTTTGATGTGATAAGTCTTTCCCCCACACCAAATGAATCGAGTTTTGCCCCTTGGGTCAAGATAGATTCGATGGTCCATTCGTCAAGGGAATTAGATGCCATTATAATCGCATCTGAAAAACCAGCTTCATCAAGCATAACCCTTGCTTGTTTTGAAAGATAGGCAATATCTCCAGAGTCAATTCTGATTCCCTTTGGTCTGATTCCCTTCGGTACAAGTTCTTCGTTCCAAACTCTAATAGCATTTGGAATACCTTCCTTCAAAGTGTCGTAGGTATCTACGAGTAGAAGACAATTGTTTGGATATACCTGTGCATAAGTTTTAAAAGCTTCGTATTCAGAGCCGAAAAGTTGTACCCAGGAGTGAGCCATCGTACCGAGAGCAGGCACTCCGTATAATTTTTCCGCAAGAGTGTTTGCGGTTCCAGCACAACCTCCAATGTAGGAAGCCCTCGCACCGAGGTTTGCACCAGTGTAGCCTTGGGCACGTCTAGATCCAAATTCCACAACAGGTCTACCCTTAGCAGCAGTTACGATTCTGTTTGCCTTTGTAGCCACCATTGATTGGTGGTTTATGGTTAAAAGAATCATAGTTTCAAGCATTTGAGCCTGCATGATAGGACCTTTAACTATGATAATAGGCTCTTGAGGAAATACAACGGTACCTTCCCTAAGCGCCCAAACATCACATTCAAATTTAAAATTTCTCAAATATTCTAAAAAATCTTCGTGGAAGATTTTCTTTGTACGCAAGAAATCTATATCTTCATCAGAAAAATGAAGATTTTCTATATAGTCTATGACCTGTTCAAGACCTGCAGTGATTGAGTAGGATGCATTGTCTGGCACAGTTCTGTAAAACATGTCAAAATATACAATTTTTTCTCCCATGCCCGCTTCGAAATATCCATTTGCCATAGCAAATTCGTAGAAGTCGCAAAGCAGGGTTAAGTTTTCTTCCTTTAAATTTCTCATAATTCCCCCTATTAGTTAATATAATTATACTCCATAAGGCGCAGTATTTCTAATAAATATAGAAATTTACAAAAATACAACAATAGACTAAAAATAAAATTAAATTTTACAAAAACTTTTGCAATTTTTAATAATAGCTGAAATAATAGAAGCGGAGGTATCTATGAAAAATATACTAATAACAGGAGGCTCACGAGGAATCGGAGCAGCCATTGCAAAGGCTCTTTCAATTAAAGATTACAGAGTCATAATAAATTACAATAAAAGTAAAGACGAAGCACAAGAAGTTTTAAATTACATAAAAGAAAGAACCGTCGGCTACATGGTGAAGGCGGACATATCAAAACCAGAAGAAGTTGACGCCATGTTTTCAGAAATAGAATGTATGGTAGGTCCTGTTGATATACTTATAAATAACGCAGGCATCGCCATGTATGGACTTTTCCAAGACGCGAACGTAGAAGAGATAGAAAATCTATTTAAAATAAATGTGGGAGGACTTATAAATGTTACAAGAAGAGCCCTTCCAGGTATGATTTCAATGAAGTCAGGAAAAATTTTAAATTTAAGCTCCATATGGGGCATAGTCGGCGCATCAAATGAAAGCCACTACGCAGCAACCAAGGCAGCAATCATCTCCTACACAAAAAGTTTAGCAAACGAGCTCTCATATAGCGGAATAAGTGTAAACTGCATCGCTCCCGGTGCGATTTTAACACAAATGTGCGAAGATCTCGGCGCGTGTACATTGGAAGAAGTCTGCCACGAAATTCCATTTGGAAGACTGGGAACAGTAGAAGAAGTGGCAAACCTAGTTAAATTTCTCGTAAGCGATGAAAATAGTTACATGACAGGACAGGTAATCTCCCAAAACGGCGGGATGATTGTGTATTAAGTTTGTATTTTTGAATAATGTTTTTAAATCTCCATATATTAGTATGGGGATTTTTGTTTTTTTGGATAGAAAATAATTTTAGGACATAATAACTCTACATCTATAGCCATTCCAACTGCAGTCACCCTGAGCGAACGAAGTGAGTCGAACGGGTATAACCCTGGTAAAGTCTATTCTTGCACTTGGTCATCCTGAGCGAGGAAATTTATTTCCGAGTCGAAGGATCTGACCTATATTTAACTCAATTAATACAAAAATGTAGAATAATAAATGTAAATAAATATCTTACGTTTAACCTAATCCCATTTTTTCTCCTTCAAATTTTCTTTTACGAGGGAGAGGGAGGGAATTAACGTCTCTCGAAAAAACCTGCGGTTTTCTCTTCGAGACTCGCAGTTCCCTCCATTCCCCCTCGAGCTCCCCCTTCCCACCTCGCATTGGGGAGGTTTTGGTAGTGATTTTCTTATTCGGCTAAAATTTTCCAAACTCGCTACGCTCAGACAGTGGAAAATTTCTTAACGC
>QWCH01002983.1_pt1 | contig 19146 bp, 17 predicted proteins | sample 1972671 | NCBI WGS metagenome assembly QWCH01 (sample SAMN09866713, study PRJNA288562) | Human gut metagenome isolate term3_stool, whole genome shotgun sequencing... | isolation source: gut | host: Homo sapiens | place: USA: California | reverse complement strand
GTGAATATGAATCTCCACAAAATTTTGAAAAACAATATTTGAAACATAAACATTAAAAAAACAGATATTTAAGTTGTCTTAAATCTTGACATAGTACCATATCTCCAAGGTAGATGTATTCAATATCATTTGAAGTCAGGTTATGCAGGGATTTGTCATAAACGATATGATATCCATATCTTTCTGAAACAATCTGTTCAAAGAAATATCTCAGACAGGTGCAAAGATTATGATAGGTAAAATAACGGCTGTTGTAGGGAATACATCTATCCCACTTTCTATAGTGCGTATCAGCAATAAAGAGTGTGTACAGTTCGTTATCAGAATACTTTTTCGTAGCTTCCAGATACCAGCTGATTAAATCCGCAAACTTATCAGGAACGGAGTACGTAACCCTTTCATAATCTGTCGATATCTTATACGATACTTTCCTGTTGCTTCCTTTTAATTTATCTTTAACGATTGTGAGCGTCCATGAATCACCTGATTTTTTCAGGCAGTTTCTTGGAGTCAGAACAAACTCACGAGGTCTCATAGGAAGAACACCTGAAAGATTCCACCACAAATAAACAGGGAAGTAGAACAGTTTCTCATCTTCATCAGTAGATTCTTCCCAGAATCGGCTTAGAATATCGTTGAATTTGAAATAGGATTCAAAGGAAGCCAGTGTTCTCTGCTGTGTTGGGGCTCTTTTCCTGTAATCGTCCTGAACATCTTCCAAAGCTCTTAAAAGACTATCCTGAACAGAATCATCACTGATTTTAATAAGTGAAAAGAACTCTGAGATTTGATTACACGTATTATAGTAGTAATCATCAACAAATCTTGGCTTGTTAAAGTCATAGGATGCAATGAAATGCTTTAGCTGTCCAACAAAATCCCGAAGTGTTGTGAAGGCAAGTTCTCCAAACTTGAATATCGTATATGTTTTTACGTAATTGATGTATTCATGCTTTGTGATACCAATGGTATTCAGAAAGGTATCACAGTCAATGTTCCTTAAATCAAAGTTCAATCCGTAATTGGCGTATTCGTCCGTTACACTCCAGCTTTTGTCATCAAAGTACCCGCCTGTGATAACGCCTTTTTCCTTGTAGCTAAGAAATAATCTTTTAGCTTCTTTATAGGAAAATTCATTCAGTTCGGGAATCATGATGACTGATGTGATGATGTTGTTTCTATTGATGTTGTTGTCGTTGTTGTTGCTCATTCGCTGTCAACTCCTTTACTAGATTATTCATAATGCTAAATTCAGTATCTCCGTAATTTTCTTTGATACATAGCAGGACATCCTGTAATTTAGGCAGAATGGTTTGAGTAACGATTGTCTTTAATCGGTCTTTTTCAATTTGAGTGGTTGCTTTATCGTACTGGCTTTTAAGGTCCAGTGACATTTGTGCCAGCTGGAATACGGTCGTTTTTGTCGATACTTCATACTGACAGCCAATACATGTGCTTTTTTCTTTAAAAGGGCACTGCTTTTTCATAGCAGACATGATGCACAGGCTTCCTTCGGTTTTGGAAAGTGCCTCGTCGTTGCCGATACGGTGAAGAATGACAAGAATCTCCTGTTTGTTTGTAGCTTTGATAATTTCGATCGCCGTCTGTTTGGATTGGTTCGTCGCTCTTTGCATGACGCCGATTGAGTTTTCGATTTCCAAAGGAGACATAGACAGTTCCTTTATCAGTTTTGTCTGATTCTCTACGCCAAGTTCTTCGAATTTATCGTTGTAAAGCATTTTCAGAAGCATTGTGGCAATGTTTGAAAGCACACCACGCTCCAGTAATTCATGTGCAACAAAATCGGCAGTATATCCAGACATCTTCTGGTCCTGCAGATATACTCGTGTCGTATTTGCAAACTCTGTAAAGCTTCCTTTGTGTGAACGTGCTCTGGATGCTAGTTCATAGCCTTTCACATTGAAATCATTGTTGGATGCAATTACATCTCTTGTCAGATACTCAATCATCTGAAGGAATGACTTGTTTGCCTGACGACAGTGGAAGTTGGATTTGATGAACAGATTTGCAATTTCATCTCCCATTGCTTTCTTGATATCTCTGTATTCACGGATAACTCGAAGCAGCGGCTGGCTTTTATCTGCTCCAGACAGCTGAAAATGTGCCTCAGCAATTGCGAACAGAGTGCCTACATGCACTTCCAGAGATGAAGGCACGTGAAAATGAATGGTCGAGATTCCAGAGTAGTCTTTCGTCTTGTTTGGAGTCAGCTGGACCGCATTTAAATACACATTTATGGACAGCAGTGTGCGTTTTGCATCTTCATCTGTGAATTCACCTTTTTTGACTTTCTCTAGAACTTCTTCAGGAGAATAGGCAAGTTTAGGGTGTGGGAAACGAAGCAGGTCCGTAGTTCTCAAAGCACATAGAAAATGCAGTGAGATAAAGAGCCATGTATCAATGAAATCCTTGGATTTGGCTGCTTTCAGATACATCTGATTCTTTGAAATGTAGTCAGCGTTCAGCATATGATAAAGAACATTTAGATAGAAGTTCAGGTCGTATGCTTCGTTGTTCTTGGCTTTTGAATAGTTGTTCACCTGATAGAGTCCGTTAAAAGCGGTTCGGATACTTCTGCTTTCGCTCAGCCAGTTGATGAAGAAAATGAGTACTTCGGCATCACATCTTTTCAGGTGTTCTGATGCGTCTTTTAACAGATACTTGATTTCTGTGTTGCTGGAAAAAGCAATCTCACCAGGAAGGTAATACAGCATAAAATCCAGAACACCTACAACAGAGCTTCTGTCCACAGTGACATCTCTTTTGAATCTGTTGAAATACTCAAAAGTTTCAGGGAATTCCTTTTCAAACATCTGGACAAGTCTTTCATGTTTCTGTTCAGGTGTTTTGTTGAATGAGCTGAAGTAGCTGACGATTTCATCTTCGTTGTTGTTCCATGTCTCATCCGAGATGTAAAGTTCTTTATTTATGACTTTGGGAGTGTCATTGAACCAGTTGTTGAATACGAAATATTCCGTCAGTTTTGCAGTGCAGTCCTGATAGGGAATGTTATTCTGTAGTGCTAGATTCTTGATTTTCTGGGTTAGATTGACCATAAATTTTATTTACCCTCCATGTGTTATAGCTCCAGATTTCATCTTCAACACTGTCAAGCTGTTTGATAAGCTCGCTCTTGTTCTGTAGATAGGTGTTAGCAGATTCTGGGCTTCTGTCGCCTCTGTATTTCATGATTGTAGGAAGCTGTTCACCAAACTGAACAAGCTTTACCGTAAACCAGTGTCTGAATATGTGCGGTGTTAATGAATGAGTGTACAGCATATGCCCGTAAAGCTGTGTGCTCGGGTTGTCACTGTGAATCATTATTTCTCTGGCTTCACATATGACCTTTTTGAATTCACGTAAATACGCATCATACGTGAAAGCTTTGCCAGATTGATTCGTTGTCAATGGGCCATAATCGGTTTCAAATTTTCTGCCTTCAATAAAATCCATATAGATTTCATACAGCGTTCGAAATTCGGCAAGAAACGCTGGATATACCTTTTGCCTTCTGTGTTTTTTTATACCGCCAACAGGTACATCGTCACTGCGTAGACGGACTTCTTTTGTCAGGTCGATTTCAATGTTGTAGATTTCATCGCCAAACAGTTCGAAAAAGATTCCGCCGTATTCTTCTCGGCGTACATTGCAGGCTTCAGAAGGTCTCAGTCCTGCAAAAGCTCCCAGAGCAGCAAGCATCAGAATGTTTGTATGCCTGTCTATGATCACCTGCATAATGATCTGGAAAGCTTCTTCTGTAATATCTCTGAATATTTCATTGACGTTTTCCTTGTATCGAATCTCAAATGCAAGCTGTTCTTCTGTTATGACACGTCTTGCCTTTGTGCTTATTTTCTTGACTTTCCTGTAGATCTTCTTCCAGTCTACTTTTGTCTTGTGTTTCTGACGTTCCAGTTCATGTACAAAGCTCAGAACATAATTGACACACCTGTTCACTGAGGATTTGCTTCTGGATGTATTTTCATCATCATTTGGCAGAGTGCATGAACCATAGTCTTTTAGAAAGGAGATGAGCATTTCAGCTGTTATATCCGTCAGCTTCGTAATGGAATATTTCTCAAAGAATACATAATTGAGAAACTTGCATACATATAAGTACTGAGGTCCATCGTTGCTGTCCAGATATTTCAGAGGAGTTCCTGAGCCGCCTGCAAACGTGTCGAAATTCGTGAAAGCAACCGGAAGTCTTTCATCTTTGAGAACTATCAGTTTTCGGGTTACTAATTTATCACCATCTACAGTCAGAACATGATTGTAGATACCAAAATGCAGTGTGTTGCTGTTTGTTCTATTTCCTTCCATAAGCCATACCTCCTAAAGTGTGTTGTACGTTACAAAGTCTATAAAGAATACAACCAAATATGTACTTTACAAAGCTATGATAACAACGAAAGTACATAAATGCAACACCTAAATATAGATTTTTTACAGGTTAACAATTGTCATGATTTAGAAAATAGAATATAATAGAGCCATGAAACGATATTATTTCAAAACATCAGAAGAAGAAAAAAAGAACGGAAAGACGATGTCTAATCTGTTTGAACTTTACCATGATATTCAACTGGTTAGTGTAAATTCGGATGAACTAACGCAGTATCTTTCACGTATCGATTGGAGAAGCAAAATATATTTCTGCGACTATTTCATGACGTTAAAAGATTTCAGAAATGAAGAGGATTTCTTTGAATTCTATGTGGAGTGTTTTTTCAGACATATTGACATTTATTTTATCAATACACCCGAATGTAATCTTTCGTTTATCAGGGAATTGTTTGAGACTTTGGACGTCAAACCGCCTGAAAGGAAGATTGGGGAGTATGTCATACGATGTCTAAAGTGCTGTGCTGAGCAGGCTAGATTTAGCAAGGAAATGTCGTCCAATCTAAAAAGAGCAGCTTTGATGACAGCAAAGAAGAACGGCTCTCAAATTGGGGGAGTGAAAGGAGCTGTTTATAACATTCCGAAAGCTGATGATATGAAGAAGCAGATCGTGCAGTATTCTAAAACATTCGATGGAACCTATTCGGATATTGAATTGATTGAAAAACTCGACATTCCTAGAGCGACTTACTACAAGTACAAAAAGGAAATCAAAGACAAGAAACAAACAAAGTAAACAGCAAAAGGCAGTAGATCATATTTCTACTGCTTGTTTTTGCTACAAATCCAAACATTTTCCCGTCGGATTCCAAATAAAAAAGCCTAGGAATTGTTCAATTGCAATGAGAAAGTTTTTCAGAAGCTTTGAAGGGGGTTTTGTACATTTGTTTTTTTTATGAACAAAACCCAGGAAATCTTCATGATGATTGAGGGGTTGTTTAAAGTTAATCGAGATTTTGTTTGTTTTGAACGGGATTTTGTTTGTATTCAACGGGATTTTGTTTGTTTTCGGGTGGCACAAACTCTTTTCGCCGAGAATTTGTTTGTGTTTCGTGACGGGAACGGCTGTTGGAATTATCCAAGCCTTGTGTAATAACATATACTTGACAAGAAAAAGGAGGTATTGCTTTATGAAGCTTATTTCGTGGAATGTGAACGGGATTCGAGCCGTGATGAAGAAAGGTTTCACAGATGTTCTGGATGAATTAGATGCAGATTTTGTATGTATTCAGGAAACGAAGGCTCAGCCAGAACAAATCGAATTATATACGGATAATTACCCGTATTTGTACACTAACAGTGCAAAACGTAAAGGGTACAGTGGTACCATGATTCTCTGCAAAAAGGAACCTTTATCCGTTAAATACGGTATGGATATCCATGAATTCGATGATGAAGGTCGAGTTATAACCTTGGAGTATCCAGAATTCTATCTTGTAACTGTCTATGTACCGACGTCAGGCGATGGTTTGATGCGTTTAGATTACCGATTGGCGTGGGATGAAGCATTTGGAAATCATTTAAAGTCTTTAGATAAGCCAGTTATGGTCTGCGGTGATTTCAATGTAGCTAATAATGAGATTGATGTTCCGTATCCTGACATGATGCAAGGTACAGCAGGGCTCTCTGATGAAGAACGAGAAAGATTTAAAGAGAATCTGTTAAGCAGCTTAGTGGATACATATCGAGTTTTACATCCAGAAACCGTCCAATATTCATGGTGGAGTTATCGAGGTCAGGCAAGAGAGAACAATATTGGAATGAGACTGGATTACTGGCTCGTATCGAATGATTTGAAGGATAAAATCGTAGATTCCAAGATTCTAGATGACATCTATGGTTCAGATCATTGTCCAATCATGCTGGATATTGACCTTTATGAGTCCTTTTTCTTGACATAGTACCAATAAAAATGAAATAGAAGACTACACGTCATTGAGATTTATGGAAAACAATGAAAATATCCTTTTTATAGGAAGCTCAGGAACCGGAAAAACACATTTAGCAACTTCAATAGGCATTGAAGCAGCAAAGCATAGAAAAAGTGTATATTTCATCACGTGCCAAGAATTGATGCTTCAATTGAAACGTGCTGAATCTGAGAATAGACTGGATCAAAGACTTAAGTTTTTTACACGCCAGAAACTGCTGATAATAGATGAGATTGGATATATCAATTTAGACAAAGAAGATGCGAATCTGTTTTTCCAGTTAATATCAAGACGATATGAACAACGATCAACTACAATCACAACAAATAAGAATCTGTCTAAATGGTCAACTATATTTGGAGATCCAGTAATAGCAAATGCGATACTTGATCGACTACTACATCATTCACATATAGTCAGTATAGTAGGTCCATCATATAGAATAAAAGACGTAATGGATTCATTTGAAAACTAAATAATGCGATCCAAATTGGTGAAAATTAAACGATCCATTTTGGTGAATTTTATCTTGACATTATCATGGTTCCTACAGGAGTTTTATTGTCGTTGAATTTTATCGTGCAGAAACCTGTACCTTTTAAAATCTTTGTAATCCATCGTGTTTTCCTAAAAATATAGAGGAAGCAGTGCTTCCTCTATATAACTTTATCGTCTCCCACTTCAACGTCTTCGGCTGGGAATCGCCAAACTTCATCGCTTCTCGCTTCAACGCCTTCGGTGGAGAATCACCATCGCAGAGAATACTTTCTCTTTCTGTATATATAATATCACATTTTACGGGGATTTGGTTTGGATTTGCAGGGAAAATGCTTGTGTCTATCAAGAAGATGACAGGAAATTGTTTGTATTTGAATTATGGTTCAATGTAGGCAGTAAGGAGGTATTTGTGATGAGATGAAAAACATGAAGAAATTTATAACAATATGCGGTTTCTTAGTCTTAGGATCAATTGCCTGTGGAGATGTAGATATTGTAAAAGCTGAAGCTATTAATAATCAGACAACTGATACATCTGGATATACGATTACAATCCCATCCGATGTTGATATAGATAAAGATAGTGGTAAAGGTTCATTTACAGTAACTGATTAAATGGATGCACAGACTGAATTAGATGTTAGTGTAAATTCCATAAACAAATGCAAATTAAAGAACAAAAATCAAGAAATCTCTTATTCGCTTGATAAAGGTTCGTTTCATGTAGACAACATAAAATCAGCTGGCATGAAAAGCTTTGATGATAATTTCAATATTACATTAGCTAATACAAATACTAACTATAGTGGAAACTATGAAGATAGACTTACATTTAATATTCAATGTCATAAATATACATATGAGTTAGATATGAATTCAATTCTAGATGGAGTGTGGGAATGTGAACGTCATAATTACGGTGCGGTTGATGTTTATATAAATGGAGCATTAAAAGCGGAAAACGTCAGTGATTTTAAAGAAATATTGAATTATAGCGACATATATGAATTAAAAACATAAAAGCCACAGATGGTCATCATTTTGTTGGGATAAACTCATGTGCTAACACATCCATTAAAGGGCGTATAGGTGCTGATACCAATTACTTAGAAACAAGACGTGATAATCCTTATAATTTAGTTGCTCCAATTTACTTTGAATTCAACACAAATAAACTGACTATCAATTACCATGCTGATGGAGCTCAAATCTGGAAAGAAGGTGTCAACAACACAACAGAGATAGATGTTTCTGGTAAAGATATAATGGAAACAGAATATACAAAATACAACGAACTATATGATAAATATGATTGGGAACGACACTTTTGCTCCGTTGCGAGAATAAAACGTGATGGGTATACAGCAAAATCAAATGTTTGGAAAGTTGGTCAAAACGGTTCACTAGAAGTTCAAGATAATAAGATTCTACAAAAAGCACAGGATGTTTCGGAATATTGTGGAGTGTTAGATGAATTCAAAAAAGATGACATAACAATAGACTTATACCCAATATGGACAGCAAACACATATACTCTTACTGTTAATCCTAACGGTGGATTAATAAATGGTGATGGAAGCTCGAAAGAATTGGATACAAAATTATGTTTCGATATTGGAAATTGTTGGGATATAAATTATTTGAAACCTACTAGAAAAGGATTCGAGTTTCTTGGATGGTATGACGCTCCTGAAAATGGAAATATAGTTTACGATTCTAATGGAAAATGTATAAACAATGGAAATTATTGGAAAGATTCTAGTTATATAAATCCTAATGATTTAACAGTTTATGCTCAATGGAAAAAGGTGTCTTATTCTGCTGGTACAATTCTAAATATTGAGGGTTCTGATTATATCGTCATGTCTCAGACGGATGATGATACTTATTTGGTTATTGATGGAGAAAGCCTTGGAAATATTCAGCACCAGCCGAATGTGGATTCATATGGAAACTACAAAGTTGGAACATATGAAACACCAGATGAGAAGCGTCCTGAGGGCCAGTATTCCAACACTTATGCAGGTATCTATATTGATAACTATCTAGAAAACACATGGTATAAACAGCTTCCTGAGAAGCTACAGAAAGCGATTCAGGCAACGGACATCAAACAGTCGGCATACAATATTACTTCATCCAATCCAAAATGGAGATGGTTTGATCCAAATGGAGGTTCAAGCAATGATTGGTATTATAATGAAGGTACTACAGAAAATCCAAAATGGGTCGTCTATTATAAGGCAAACTTTCCAGAGGATGCACAGGGGGCACATCCTTTGAACTGTTGGAAGTACAGTGAAAAAGGCTATAACAACACAACTTATAACACAATATCAAGACATGTATTCCTTCCAAGCGTTGAAGAAGTACCCAATCTAGTGGCTCTAAACAACGTCAACAAGGTTTATGATTTCTTGAAAGGCACAAACAAATTCTTTATGCCATATGTGGCTCAGAGACAGTAATTCCAGTTCGCCACGCATTGCTATGCATTTGGGTTACGGCGATCGTTCTATGGGCAGCGACTATGTGACGAAGCCTTGGATTGGCGTGCGTCCTGCTTTCACGGTCGACCTCTCAAAAGTAAACACAACAGTAGTCGATACAGTGGAATACAAATAACTCAAGGAAGCATCTTGACTTTAATAATATATTGTGTGTAATATAAACGAAGGTAGAAATACCAGAAGCGGTGTACCCTACCAAAACCAAGTGGGAGCGAAAAAATCGGTCAATCATTTTTTTAGGTTGACCATTTCTTTATTTTAGGAGATATGTTCAACAATGTAGCAGAAATGCTGCATTTTTTTTGTCGTGGTGGCAAACAAAAAAAACTGTCGAGATGTATCAATCTAAACAGTCTTGTAATTTTTAACTAAATGACATTGGGCAATAGGATATCCCTTTCCATTGCTTGCTAACTAATATTTTTCTGGAACCCGAATATTAGCTACATAATAAAATTTATGTTTTTCTACCATATGCTTCTTCATACGACTCAAATTGTAACGATAACAGTCTGCTATGCCATCCGCAAAGGAATCTGCATTACCTTCCCTTAACTGTTGAAGCGCAAGAATAACTTGCTTATTGAGATGTGAAAGTGTATGTTTCTTGGACGGATAATAAGCAAAATGGTGTCCCCATTCAAGAAGATGATTGGTTTCAGACAATATAACATATAAAGGTTCTAACGTGGTATTTCTCATTATGGCTTTCAAAATATCCGACAAATAAATAGAGTCAGAAGAAGTAAATCTATCTGCCAGCTCGTCCAGTTCTTCTTTAGTAAACTGTGGAGCAGCAGCTAAAGCGGCAGGACGAATAATTAGTACCATTAACTGCAAAGCGTGAAGGTAACGTAGTGCTTTTTCTACATATCCAGAATTAAGAGCCAGCTGATGAAGTTTCGTATCATCCGGTTCTATCACTATAGTACCTTTACCATTTAATGTCTTTATGAAACCTCTTTGCTCGAGTTCTGATAATGCCTTTCTGACCGTCGATATAGAGACCTCATACTGGTTGGCCAGTTGTTTTTCATATGGAAGAAACATTCCAACAGAATACTCTCCAAGACCGATTTTTAGATTCAAGTCATCAACAATTTTTGAGTAACAATAATCCTGACCACGCATGGGATTCCATGAAAATCTCAAACCAGTTTGTGAATAACATTTTGGGGTGGCCTCTGACAGATAATTTAAGGTGTTTTCGATGAATTCCGTAAGTTTCTGATACATATTTGAGAGCAGGTTGTACTTTATGTGTGGATCATCGTCTTTTAAGACATCTGGAATGACATTGGCTACAGATACCGCTTCCTGTGAAAAATGCTTAGAGAAGTAAGTACACTCTTCTGTAAAAAATGCAAGCTTATTATAAAGGCCAAACGTAGAGTAGAGTTCGCTGAATAAGGAATTACCACCTATTCTCAATATATCATATCCTAATTTAGAAAAGGAACGCCATACACCGGAGGCATGTCTCAAACGCAATGCTTTCATAGCCTGCTTATAGTGGGGCATTATCTCCACATCACACCCCTGCAAAGCAAAAACTATAAGGGAAGGCAGTATTAGAGCAAAAGTCTGATATACCTGTAAAATGTTTTCCTTTTGCTTTAGAATCTCCAAAACAATATTTGATGAACTACAGGTATATTTTTTTGAAACAACAATCGGCGCAAGGCGAGGCTGAATATCAACCAGTCCTTCCGCCCTTAATGCTTCGAAAACACGGTTAATCGTATATCTGCTAACATGGAATTGTTCGCAATACATCCTTGAAGATGGCAAGGCATTTCCATGAGGTATCTGTCCATCTAAAATACACTGCTTAATTTCATTATATACAAATTCAAATTTTGTCTCTTGTGATTTCATAACTTGCCTCCTTGCTGTCTGGATTATATCATGGAGTGTCTATTTTGTCAGCAAAAAAACGCGCTCACCTATTTGCACACCTTACCAATGTTGATATTGCAGTATGTATGGATGACATTTATAATGAAAATGCAAATGAATAGGAAAGAGTTTAAGTATCATGGATAAACAAAAAATTTTAATTGTGGATGATTCAGAAATGAATCGAGCTCTTTTAATAGATATTTTGGAAGAGCGCTATGATGTGGTAGAGGCTGAGAATGGTGTGGAAGCAATTTCTCTCCTTTCAAAGCAAAGCGCAGATTTCTCCCTTTTGCTTCTGGACATTATGATGCCTGAAATGGACGGATTTGAAGTATTAGCTTACATAAACAAATACCATTGGAATGACACCTTCGCTGTTATTATGATTTCTACTGATGACACTCCTGCTAATATAAAGAGGGCCTATGATTTAGGGGCTTTTGACTATATCAACCGACCTTTTGATTCAACCATTGTCCAGCGTCGAATTTCTAATACGATGTTTTTATACGCAAAGCAGCAGCGCCTTGAAAAAATTATTGCAGAACAATTTCACGAGCAGGAAAAGAATAGTAAGCTGATGATCTCAATTCTGTCTCATATTGTGGAATTCCGTAATGGAGAGAGCGGCCTACATATCCTGCATGTAAATGCAATTACAAAATATTTGCTGAAGCAGTTGGTTCAACTGACAGATCAATATCCTTTGTCTAAAGCAGATATTTCTTTGATCAGCACTGCTTCTGCGCTGCACGATATTGGGAAAATCTCAATTTCAGATGCAATATTAAATAAACCCAGCCGACTTACGGCAGAGGAATTTGAAGTGATAAAAACGCACTCAGTGATCGGTGCTAACATGCTATTAGACCTATCCATAGAGCAGCGCAAAAATCCGCTTATTAAATTTGCTTCTGAGATCTGCCGATGGCATCACGAAAGGTATGATGACAATGGTTATCCGGACGGATTAAAGGGAGAAGAAATTCCCATTGCCGCTCAGGTAGTTGCGCTGGCCGATGTATATGATGCTTTGACCAGTGAGCGCTGCTATAAGAAAGCTTATTCACATGGAGAAGCTTTGAAAATGATTTTAGAAGGACAATGTGGTGCATTTAATCCTACACTTTTACTGTGTCTACAAGAAATTGCTGAGACACTTGAAAGTGAGTTTATGGATACCTCTTCTGAACAGGAGACGAAAAGCATTCAAGATATAAGAAATGAAGTAGATTACGACAGGTTGTTTTCCTATGAAAAACACACCGTCTTGTCTCGCAAACAGCAACAACTGCAATTATTATATATTGATTCCTTAACCAGTATTTACAATCGCCGCTATTATGACGAGCATTTTCAAGGTGCAGATTATATTCAGGCAATGGTCTTAATAGATGTAGATAATTTTAAGCACATCAATGATAATTATGGCCACGATGTTGGCGATATTGTATTGCAGAGCATTGCACAAACCGTTTTATCCTGTGTGCGAAAAACAGATGTAGTTATCCGTTATGGCGGCGATGAATTTGTAATCATCTTTTTCAGTATACCCCAAGAGATATTTGAGAAAAATCTGGAGAGGATCAGGCATTCTGTTGATAGTTTGATAATTGATGGACATCCCGAACTACATATGTCTGTAAGCATAGGTGGGGCATATGGAAGCGGAACCGCAAAAAACTGTTCAAAGTTGCAGACAATATGATGTATCAATCAAAAAAACAAAAAAATCAAGTGAACCTTTGTCTTCTAAACGAAATATTGGGCAGCGCAGACAGCATTTAAAGGGAGGAATTGTAATTATGAATCTAAAAGATTGTTATATAAGATTTGGCGGCGATTTTGATGAAGTGCTGAGTAGACTGCGTCGTGAGCAAAGTGTTCAGAAATTTATGTATAAGTTTCTGGATGATAAAAGCTTTCATTTGTTTGAAGCGTCTATGGAGAATAAGGACTATGAAGAGGCTCTAAGAGCCGTTCATACACTCAAAGGAATTTGTCAAAATCTTTCATTTACCAGATTGTTTGAAAGTAGTAGTTTGGTAACTAACGCATTAAAAGGAAACGATTGGAGTAAGGCTGTCGATATGATTCCGAAATTATCAAAGGATTACTATGAAACCATCAATGTTATTAAAGATTTTAAGAATTCCAGGGAGGAATAACATCAATGAGAAATAGTGAAACCAAGGATTCTACAACACGTTTTCTGATATACAGTTTCATTGGGCTTTTAATTTTTAGTATCAGTGTGTTTAGTCTGCTCGGAATCTATATGAGTCGAAAGAGTGAAAAGGCCGTTTACGAAGTTGGTCAAATTTATATGTCTGGAATGAATAAACAAATGTCCAAACACTTTGAAACTGTTATTAAGTTGCGTTTTAATCAGGTCAGCGGCATTGTTTCTGTTGTCTCAGCGGATAATAAAAATAAAGAAAAGTTATATGAGGAACTTGTTTACAGGGCACAGGTCAGGAACTTTGACTATTTAGCACTTTGTTCTGCTGAGGGAAATTTTCAGACTCTTTATGGACAATCAGTACAACCACTGAACCCGGAGCCCTTTGTAGAAGCATTAATACGAGGAGAACAAAGAGTCGCTGTAGGCATTGATTCTGCCGGCAATGAAGTGGCATTGTTTGGCGTTGGCATTACGACTTACCCTATGCAGGATGGCAGCATGAGCACTGGACTGGTAGCAGCAGTCCCACTGGAGTACATCATCAATTTCCTTTCTTTAGATGATGAAGAGAATCTGATGTATTACTATATTATCAGACCGGACGGTAGTTTTGTAATACAGAGCCCCCACACGGAGTTGGGGGATTTCTTTAAACGACTACAAAAGCATCCTGATTCTACAGCAAATGAGTTATCTGAAGAAAGTTCAATTAAAGAATTTGGTGCTGCACTAAAAAAACGTGAAGAATATGTTACAATTGTTGACGTAAATGGTATTAAGCATCAGATATACGGTATACCATTACCTTATTCTGAGTGGTATTTGGTATCGGGAATGCCTTATAGTATATTGGACGATACCATAAATAATCTGAGCAACCAGCGTATGTTTATGACATTGTTATCTTGTGCTTCTATTTTGATCATTCTTACATTAATTTTTCTTCGGTATTTATCAATAACCCGTTCTCAGATGCTTGAGTTAAAGGATGCCCGCCAAAAAGCGGTTGAATCAAGTAAAGCAAAGAGCGAATTTTTAGCAAATATGAGCCATGATATTCGTACACCCATGAATGCAATTGTCGGCATGACCGCGATTGCCACAGCCCACATAGATGACCAGAAACAGGTACAGAATTGCCTTAGAAAAATCACATTATCAAGTAAACATCTATTAGGGCTGATAAACGATGTTTTGGATATGTCTAAAATTGAAAGTGGGAAATTAACTTTAACAACAGAACAAATTTCATTAAAGGAAGTTGTTGAAGGAATTGTTAATATTATGCAGCCACAGGTTAAGGCAAAAAGGCAAACCTTTGACATACATGTGGAAAATATCTTAACAGAAAATATATGGTGCGATGTTGTACGCTTGAATCAGGTTTTGCTAAATCTTTTATCGAATTCAACAAAGTATACACCGGAGGGGGGGGCGATACAACTATCCCTCTCTGAAGAAAAATCTCCGAAAGGAGAAAACTATATCCGAATCCATGTCAAGGTCAAAGATAATGGAATTGGTATGTCTTCAGATTTTCTGAAAAGAATATGTGAACCCTATAGCCGTGCTGATGGAGTCAGGGTTAGTAAAACGCAAGGCACTGGTTTGGGAATGGCGATTACAAAGTACATTGTGGATGCAATGGAAGGATCCCTTAATATAACAAGTGAACTTGATAAAGGTACCGAGGTTTCTCTTACATTTGATTTTGAAAAAGCGGTTGAACAGGAAATGGATATGGTTCTTCCTTCCTGGAATATGTTGGTAGTTGATGATGATGAATTACTCTGCAGGACAGCGATAGACACGCTGAAAGCCATCGGCATTAATGCCGACTGGGTATTGAGTGGAGAAAAGGCGATAGAACTGGTTACCCAACACCACCAAAAGAGAGATGATTATCAAATCATTCTATTGGATTGGAAACTACCTGGTATGAATGGGATTCAAGTTGCAAAAGAAATCCGGCGTAATTTGGGAGATGAAGTATCGATTTTGCTGATTTCTGCATATGATTGGAGTGAATTTGAAGCGGAAGCTCGTGAAGCAGGTATTAGTGGTTTTATTTCCAAACCCCTTTTTAAATCCACTCTGTATCATGCTTTGCGTCAGTATATGGACGCTGAAACAGAAAATGATCAGACATTGAACCACAATATCGATCTATCCGGACGTCGTATTCTGCTTGCTGAGGATAATGAACTAAACTGGGAAGTTGCTAAAGAATTACTTTCCGATTTAGGCGTGGAACTGGATTGGGCGGAAGATGGCCAGATCTGTCTGGACAAGTTCCAAAGATCACCAGAGGGATATTACGATGCCATTCTTATGGATATACGGATGCCGCATATGACAGGGTATGAGGCCACAAAAGCTATCCGTGGACTGAATCATCCTAATGCCCTATCTGTTCCAATTATAGCTATGAGTGCAGATGCTTTTTCTGATGACATACAGCATTGTCTGGAGTGCGGTATGAATGCCCATATTGCAAAGCCAATCGATGTTATAGTATTGACTCGCATATTAAAAAGATTTTTAATTTAAATCTATCCATAAAACGAAGGACTGGTGTGATTCCGGTCCTTTTTTACCATTCTGCTTTTCTTGAATCCTGCCACAACGTTTTCGGATAAAACTCCAACTTCTTCCTCACCTTCCCATTTACCAAATGAAGGATTATTATATTACCTGCTGGTAAATGTTTGACGAGAGCGTGTTCAGAGTAATCGAGAGCCACTCCTTTAATTGAGTTGATATCAAAAATCAAGTATGCTAGATATGTGATTATATGGAGTGATTGTGATGAATTCGATTAATGTTATACTTGTAATCTTAATATGCATCGGTTTTCCAATGGCTTTTTCTAAAAAGAGACAGCTAAGAGTGTGTTCCCTTGGACTAGTGACTTTAGCGCTTTTGATTGATATGGTCAAGTGTGCCGTTCAACATAATATAGAACAGACGGTTTTGACAGGGTTTGTTGTTCTTCTTTATTACTATGTATATCGTAAAGCATCTAACTTTAGTTAGCCTATAAAATCCAATAAAAAAAAGATTCTTGCAATGGAATCCTTTTATTATGCTTACTCGTTCAGAAAAGCGCTTTTCTGTCAAATTAGTTTTCGGCGTTTTCGGCATTTGTTTTGTCTATGATTTTCTAAGAACGAAAAAACTCATATTTTTTGGTTTCTTTATTTTGAAGAGGGCGTTCTCGGAGCAATCGAGTGAAGTATTTATTGATCAGTGAAAATTGTATGATCGTTTCAATGGACTTTTGGTGGGCTCTGTCGAGAAAGAGTTTTCCTTTTTCGAGAATATTTGCCAAAGAGCCTTTGGTCCTTCTTGTGTAATGGGGCTTGTGTCAAAAAGCAAACCGATTGGTTTTAGACGGCGCTTTGGTTCTTTTTCAGAAGAACATCTGTCGCATACTCGATGTCGAATGGTAGAATGGGGTTTTAGGGGCAAGCACCTAAGGCTTATTGTATTTGTTAAAGAAACGAGGTAAGAACAAAATGAGTAAACTTAAAACAAAACAAGTAATTGCAACAGGTCTGTCCGCTTTAATGATGATGTTTAGTGTTACATCGGTGTTTGCTGCTGAACCAGATAGCAAGTCGAACACGCTAAACTATGAAGTATCATCAAGATATGATTGGATGATTCACAGCACAATCGACTTTGGTGAAGACGCAGGAACAAACAAAACCATTGATCGCACAGGTAATGGGGTCAAGGTTTTGAAGAATGTCATTCCTGAAGGCAAGTATCTGAACATTTCAGTCAAGGGTTCAGGAGCAAGTGATGCATTCACAGTAAGCAACGGTGGAAGCGAAGTGTTAAATTACGATGTTTCAGACGATAATGGTGCTGTGGGTGTGAACGGGAATGTGCTAAGTGTACCAGCAGGTACGAATACAGCAACTCAGAACATGGGCTTTAAGTTGAATACAACGAAAAAATCTGCTGAAGTTGCTGGACAGTATAATGGGCGAGTTATCTACAATGCAGGCGTAGGTGACAAGAATGGTGGAACGATTTCTGGCGGTTCTACAAGCGGTGGAACAACTGAAGGCGGAAGTTCAGGAGGAACTGTAATGACTCCATCAGAACTTAAAACGTTGGATATTGAAGGAACTAAATATGTTGTTCTGGAAGAACGTGAAAATAACCAAGCGTTGGTTATGACAACTAGTAATATTGGAAGTAGAGAATTCCAAACAACTTTGGGTCCATATGGAGAACCCATTGCTCGCCACGATGGTAAAAATAATAGTACCTATGAAAATAGTACGATTGATAACTACTTAGAAAATGAATGGTACAACAGTTTATCTTCTAAAATGAAAGTGGCTATTCAGCCTGCAAATATTAAGCAGGTTTCATATACAACATATAATGACCCAAATGCAAAACAGGAAACTGGGCCTAATGGTCAAGTGTATAACACAATCAGACGTCATGTGTTCTTACCAAGCGTAAGCGAACTTGGTAAAGTTGTGGATTTAAAAAATCCAGATAAAGTAAAAGCATTTTTGAATGGTGCTAGTATTCAGACAAGAGACAGCTATCAGTGTGATACCGATCATACGATGATTCTGTCTGCCTACGACAACAACATAAATACCAATATCACGGGGAGTCCTGAGGACGTGCGTCCCGCTTTCGTCGTTGATTTATCTCAAGTCAACTACTCAGTCGTAAAATAACTCATAAAACATTCAAAGCAGAATCTCATAATAGAGGTCCTGCTTTTTTCATGCTTTCGCTTGCACTTTTTCATTTTACCGACCGTTCTTGTCATTCTGGTCGAGTACAAGACAACTTCCACTCACTATAATAGGCATGGAAGGGAAGTGAATGAGATGAAAACTGTAAACTGCTTTGAATTATATCCAAGCATTCTTGGAGCAAAGACAGTGTAAAATCTACTTCTTGAAATCTTTCCAAGCATGCACACTTCTTTAAATGATGACACTCTGGAAATGTACATTACTAAGGAGGAATATGTCTTTGTGTTGAATGAGCTGTCTAAGCTGAACAACTACGCCTTGACTATGCCTAAAGATGTAGAAGAAACGAATATAACTTTAACATCTATGCCAATCGAGTGTGCTATTGTCGAACGATATTCAGTGCTTTACGATCTCATGTTTGAAGCTGAATATGTACAGAAAGATGTAGATGAAGATACTTTAGTCAGTGATAGAAATGGTGGGTGTTCTGGCTTTCTTATAGGTAAGAAGTTCTCAGCAAGCTTTGACCTTGACGAAGAATATCAAGATTATTTGAATCAGAAGACTTTGCTGTGACTTTAGATATTTCTTTGCTTGAATTTCTTTACTTTGTACAAAACTCTTAGCACAAGAGGATTCTCTGTGTGAACAAAAAGTCTGTATCTTTATTTCACTCCTGCTTGTACAAAACCCAAAAGCTTCCCATCAGCATCTCATAAATTCTGTCAAATAAGAAACAAGCTGGACAAAACTCATCAGATGCTTTAAGCAGATGGTTTGATGATGTGTTGGGAATAGTTGGTGGAAATTTGGTTGCGAAAAAAAGAAGGCAATTAGATTGCCTTCTAAATGAACATAGACTATATAAAAATAGTTAGGGTCTAGATACGCTATAAGATTACATAGGGTAATGTGCTAGGCAGCTTAAAATTCGCTCCAAAGTATTTTGGGGCGTT
>QWCH01002982.1_pt1 | contig 19147 bp, 15 predicted proteins | sample 1972671 | NCBI WGS metagenome assembly QWCH01 (sample SAMN09866713, study PRJNA288562) | Human gut metagenome isolate term3_stool, whole genome shotgun sequencing... | isolation source: gut | host: Homo sapiens | place: USA: California | reverse complement strand
GGAAAATATACCAATTTAAAAGTTGGAAGAAAATAAAGAAAAATGGAAATAGCAAGGATAAAAGAGAAGAATAGCTTACACACTTTTAAGGACAGTACCTACCTTTTAATTGCTGCCAGTATTTCACTCTTATTCATATTGCCAATATTATTTTATCTATAATTCCTTGAACGCCTCCAGAAGCATCTTCATGCCCGCTGTGGCTGTAGTCTTGAAATGAGTGAAGCCCAGTTGTGTGCATTGATCCATTTCCCCTGGGTCAATCACGAACTTAGGAACCTCGTGGTGAGCGTAGTTGATGAATCCCGCTGCCGGATAGACCTTCAGCGAGGTGCCGATTACCACAAAGATGTCAGCCTTGCTAACATAATCGATGGCCACATTCATACTGTCGATATATTCACCGAACATCACGATATAGGGTCGCAGTTGTGACCCATCCTCTGCCTTATCACCCACTTTGATAGGCGTTGTCAGCGGATATTCCTTCACGCATGTCGTTTGATTCTCTATCGAGCAGACCTTGTTCAGTTCCCCATGCAAATGAATGACATGAGAGGAACCGGCCCGCTCATGCAGGTTATCAACGTTCTGTGTGATAACAGTCACTTCATGCTCTTTCTCCAGCTCTGCTATCATTCTATGAGCATCATTCGGCTCTACTTCTGCAAGTTGTTTACGTCGAATATTATAGAAATCCAAACATTTCTGGGTGTCATTGTATAGTGCATCGGTGCTGGCAAGATATGCCCATTCCTCATTCGTCCACAATCCGTTCTTTCCACGGAATGTACTTAAACCGCTTTCAACACTTACACCAGCACCTGTCAGGAACACTATATGTTGTCTTGTCATAATCAATCAAAAAACAGTAATTGTATATTCTATATCGTCATCTTCAGCCATGTTGTACATTTCCATATGTGAAGCTTCAGGACAATCTTCCATATAGGTGGCTCCCCATGGAAGTCTCTTCTCTTTCTTTCCGTCATCAGGGTTCAGTCCTTCTTCCTGCATATTCTCACGGATGGCCTTTAGGATTTTTCTGTGAATACCGGGCATTTCTTCAGAGATGTAATCAGAATCCAAATACGCTCCATCTTCTTCAGCATTCTGCAGTTTGTAGTATAGGTTATCGGAAACATCCATGTCAAATGATGTTTCTCCTGCTTCGTCAAAGCCAAAGACAGTGTAGGTGACTTCTATTTCATTCATAGGTTGTTGTTGATTTTGAATTTAGAAACAAATACCGCAGTTGTACTCATAGAGCACTTCTTCTTTAATTCTCTTGATGGAAATAATGCTTTCGTTGGCATAGGTCACTTTCAGGGTTTCGCGTACCAGACCCTGCCATTCACTCCAATAGCAACACTCAATAGTTCCTTCTGTACCTCTCATTTTCACCTTTGGCGAGACCATATCTTTGATACCATATAGTGGAGCTTTTTCGTGTGGGTACAGAGCATGAATCGTTTCAAGGTCTTTATGACTGAATATATATGTACGTCTGATATATCCGCCATGCCAGAATGTTGGAAGGACAGTGGGAGCGATGTCGTACAGATAGGCTTGCCATATTCCCATTGCATTCCGATTGACCTTAATGTGATTAAAAGTGTCATCTTTTGATAGGGTGAGCGGTTCTGACATGTCATCCAGATTGTTCTCCTTCTTTTCCTTGTCTATGGGGTATGTATAGAAACTGGATTCGTCACCCATACCCACATTAGTAGGAAGTTTCAGTCCAAGCGCATATCCCTTTTCAAGGCTCATGGCATCCAGCGTCTTGAAAAGATATGATTTGTCTTCATTCCTCTTGTCCTCCACAAGTTTGTTGATAGCCTTCAAAAAAGCATATCCAACTTTGGAAAACTCATTTTGCTGTTCCTCTTCTAACATCTGTTCAATATGGTATTTCATTGCGAGGTTTTCTTGTCCAAGAGTCTTTTTCAGTTTCTTGACAATGAGTTTGCTTCGTTTGTGGACAAAAGACTCCATGAACGTGCAATAGTCATCAACGGCTTTGAAATAGACATCTCGTTTTATGAACTTCATCAGGCACCATATCAGTGGAAGTACATCGGTAGGCTTGCCGTAATAGTCAAGGTAGTCATCCAGGAATAACCCTCTTGCCATTTTGTCGAAACCTTCAGAACCCTGTAGATGCCCCATCTGTTTACGCGCATTATACAGAGTTCCCTTTAATGACGGGTCAACCTTACCTTTGCCTGTCATCACATTATACACAGCTTTCAAGAACAGGTCAGTATATCCATGATAGTGGTAGGTGTCCTTGTCTGTATCTATGCTTTTCGGGAGAATCCACAAGTTTCCGATAGTGTCAAGCAAATGACTCACTTTGACTGCCCGTTTGTGTTGTTCCTCCGTAGGGTGGAAGTTCTGCATGCCCTTGAAGTATTGGTCCAAGATATTGGCACCGAACAGGTAGTGCATGTGATTCACATGAGTGACATTGTAGGTGTAATCCTCAATGCTGGCTAAATTCAACCCTGGCCACAGGTCTCCAAATGTTACAGACATGATAGCCTGTACGATATTGCATTTGTCAACACTGAAGGCGAACCCTTTACTGTCGCCAAAGATTTGGTCATCTTTTAGCGTGTTAAAGTCAAAATCAATTATCCTGTCAATGTCGCCATCCAACTTCTGGCCAATAAAATCACGAATCAGCTTTCTCTCGTATGTGCCGTCTTGCTTGTCAAGTTTCAGCAGTCGCTGTTCCTTGCGATATAGTCTCAGTCTTTCCTCTTCCTCCCTACGTTTCTTTTCCAAAGCCTCTTCTTTTCGCATTTTTTCAAATGCAGAGGGAATGAACAAGTCAATCTTCTTATACTCGCATTCACCAGATGTGTATCTTTGCCGGAAGCTGTTATAGCCCAGTCTTCCACACCCCATGATGCCGCTGTAAGGATCATCTGCCCATCGCCTTATGCCATTCGCATAAATACAAACTTCGCAGACATGATTCTCATATCCGACATACCAGATATCTTGTTGTCTCTTAATCTTTGTGGTTGTTCTTTTTTCCTGTGTGGGAGAAAACGATGGTTCAATAATCTCACGTTCCTCATAGATGTCATCCAAGGTAACATCGTCCTTGTCGTCGTTGGATTCTATACTCTCTGTCTGGGTTTCTTGTTTGGATTGATTTGCATACTTGAAATAAGTTTCCTCCCATTTCTTTAAGTAAGCATCCCATTGTTGAGTCGCATCAGCACCTGTTTCTGCTGTCAACAGATATACGAAAAGATACTCACTTGGCTCATCACCATTTACGCCAAACTCCCCAAGGGCATGGTTTACAGTAAGCCTGTCAATGTGCCAATGGTCATCTTTCCGTGTATAATGAGCCTCATAAGCACACATGCCCGTCCAACTGCGGTAGTAGCGTATAAACTCTTTGTCGCAGTACATGAACCAGTGGTCTTCTTGTGCTTCGGGAATATGTCCTCAACGGATTATTCTCATGTCTTTATCCGACAGGTTGATGTCTGTCAGTAATTTTGAGACATCTTTTTCCGGCATTGTCTCTATCTTCCAGCTATGTTCCGTGGCTAATCTTTCTTTATCAGGCAGAGGATTTTCCCCGTTAAAGAACCTGCCCATGTGACCCAAGCCAAGTTTCCAAAGCATGATGGCTTGAAACTCTTTCATAGGAGTGGAGTTTGGATTCTGCTGTTCTTTTTCTCGCAGTTCTTCTTCTTTTAATATATCCTCAGCAGCACTCTCATCACCATAACCTCTTAGGATGCTGTTTGGTACGTATCTGCTATAAAAACGTAGAACCACTGTCTTCATTTCATCAGGCAGATAATCGAGTGCATCCATCATCATATCTTCAGGAATTCCCCATATAGCTTCAGCTATGCTGCCAACGATTGCCCCTAAGGTGTCTGCATCAGCACCAAGACTTACAGCCCTGCGGACAGCATCTTCAAAGCTGTTACTCTGTGTTATAGTCCATAGCGCGACTGGTACAGTACCTTGACAAGTTTCATCGAATTTATTCTGTACATCCTCCTTGCGTAGGTTGATATTATAGCCAGAGAATCTGAGGCACTCGTCCATTAAAGCTTTCATCTGCTCCTTTCCGAATTGTGGAAAGCAGTTGTTTAGTTCGATGGCTTTATGGATGGCAAGTGCCACCGTCTGTGCACCCTTAATTCCTTCTGGATGATTGTGAGTACATTCTGCGCTTTTAGCAGCCATTGGCAACATTCCAAAGGCATTGAGTTTCGCCCATGCCACAGGACTGACACGCATTGCCGCACCATTACCGAAACTGTTGTATGGCTTTGGTTCAAGACTACAGACCCATTGTTCAAAGCGACCCCCATAGCCACCCATGGGATCTGGATAGCGGCGGCACCATTCATGAATGGTCTTTCCAAAATCTTCGTCACGCAGGATGGCGTCCATAACAGCAACTGTACAGATTGTGTCATCCGTAAAGTCACTACCTGGTGCGAATATTTCAAAATTATAGTCGTTTGTCGGATTAAACTCAAAACGGCTACCTGCTATATCACCTATGATTGCTCCTAACATAATTCCTTATTCTATTTTGTATTTCGGCTATATGGACTTAAATCGAACAATAGTTCTTTCATCTGTTCTTTTGTAACCTTACCTTTAAGTAATTGAAGCAGTTCTTCTTGTCGTGGCTGCCCCATTGTCAGTCGGTATAACGACAGGATGCCTATCAAACGTTGGTATCTTTCGTTCTCCTCGCTCATTGGGTAGATTGGTATAATACGTTCAATAAACTCAATGTCATTTCTGTCTCTGAATAGCTCATTATCCAATGGCAAGAACCAGAAAGGAACCATTTCCGGATAATCTTGTTTCAGAACCTGACTTGCTTCATCAAACATTTCATCCCAGGCAAACTTCTCAGAGAAAGCCTTTGCAATATTTCTTCTGACGGAAAGGCACTTGTACCTGTTGATACGACCTTCTCTTTGTTCAAGATTCTGAGGGTTCGAAGGCAGGTTCCAGTGAATCATTTTCCGACAATACCAATGGAAGTCCAGCCCTTCCTGGCCGATTGATGTTGAAGCGAGCAGGAAAGGACGGAACGGGCTGTTGAATGCGGAACGGACGCTTGTTGCATGAGTCACCGCTTGCTCCGTCTGCTTAGTATTGCCAAAATCTACCGCGAAATGCTTTCTCATACGTATCTTATCATCTTCCGAGAATCCTTGTAAGGTTCCTACTGGCTGTGGATAAGCAGACACGAGTGATTCCTTGATCCTTTTATTTACTTGTGTCAATGGCTTGTTCTCTCCAATCATATGGACAAACTCGTCAAGTGTTGCTTGGAGGTTGCCTAAAGCGCAGTATTCCAGCACTCTCAGGAAATAATCATCTTTCGTCTTGCATGTCAGTTTAACGGCTGCAATGCCATATCGATTGTTAAAGATACCCACAAGTTCCTTTGCGGCATCTTCAGCCAGGCTCTTGACCAAATCGCTATTCTCTTTTGAAATCTGTCTAAATGCTCTATAGAGGCATGATGCTGGCGATGCTATTGCTATGTCTGCCAGCACATTGGCAGCATCTGTATAGATTTTTCCGGTTGTATCAGTCCCGTTATCCAGGGCTTGCATTAATAGCATGATGTCCACGGAACTGACTCTGTTTGTCCGTTCTGCCTCCATATCTGAAAGCCTTTTCTCTATCTTCTCCTTGATAGACTCCCGTATTTCGGCAAGACTTATTCCGTAGGTGGCTTTTGGTTCATAGAGACTAGATAAGTAAGTTGATACAGTATTGAATATGGACTCACCTTTGGTTTTGTTGTCATCGCGAAGTAGCCTCTTTACGTCATCTGAATATGTTGCGCCATGATATGCTCTTTTGTACAAGCGACGTTCTGATTCGTAGGAAATTAGCGAAGCCAGCATTTTAGGTACCATTCCCCATGAGGAGAATACAAGATATTTTGAGAAGTCTTTGTTTCTTGTAAATATACTCTCACCAGTCGTATAATATGGATGAGAGGGGGGTATCCATAGCAACTGCTCTACATGTGTTGGGTGCTTCTTGTCGCCAAATATGTCTTCAATGACAAAGTTCAGCCTGGCATTATTATATTGGGACAGGCTGTAGTTCTCAATGATATTTTTGTCGAGTAACAGGCAGTCAACTTTTGATTTCCTTTTTGCACCGGCTTTCCAACCATTTTGGATTTCCTCTTTTAACTTGTAGTTTTCCATAAAAGATAGCTGGAAGGCTGCCGATTTAGTATAATCCGTAGGAGCTGTGAAGACTCTCCGACCATAGCTACGGCAATGGTCTATCAGCTGCTGCATTTGGATGTAGGAGCGTATGTCACCTTCGGTCAGACAATGGCTGAGGTCGGGCATAACCTCCTTGATAATGCCGGTGTTCTGCCTTTCTGTTCTGCCCATTACGTGATATAGCATGTCTTCTGCCGCATGATGTTTTAGAACAAGTTCCCCGAAATCTGTATTGCCAAGATGGGGTAGTGCTGAAGAGTAGTTCTGCCAGATAATCTTGATGTCAGGAGCCGCCTCTGAGTTTTCATAAAGGAAGTTCAGTAATCGATGGAAGTCTTTGTATTGCTCATCATTTTTGTTCTCGTTCAGTTCCTCAATGGTCGTATATGGTTTGTAGGGAGTTGCCGAAAGCAGTAAAATGAATGTGTCCCTGTTTGTAAAGAACTTTCTTGCCACCATATTTTCCTCGGAGTCCTTGGAAGAGTTCAGTTCTGTGGTAATCAGGGAGCTGAACTTTTGGAACTCATCCATTATGACCAGGTCTGGCTTCAGTACTTCTAGACTGATGTTGGCGAACATCTTTCTGAGAGCGATAATAAGATAATAGCCAGCATTGCTGCGATTCTCCATTTCCTCACCAGATGTCAGTCGCATCAGCTCATCTTTGATGGTTTTACCATTTTTGTATGTGCTGCTAAGATGTGAAAGCATCGCTTTTTTAATGACCATTCTATAGTCATCCATGTCTGGCTCTTGAACATATCCAACATAGCGGTCCCGAACCCCTATCCATCCCTTATAGGCATCTCTTTGCAACATTTCAGATAACGCTGTCATCCTGTTTCCGTCTTTGAATTCACATAGAAGTGTCAGACAAGCATATATCAGAGCACGTTCATCTGCGCTACCAGTTCCAAATGTCATTTGAAATGAAGTGGCTGGAGTCAGGGACAATACCAAGGTGTCTTTTTGGTTCTTCAGAAGATCCGTTTTCATCCTGTGATAAACGTAGTGTTGCATTGACAAACGGCTTTGAGCCAGGTCAACAGTCTCTCCCTCGTCAGAAAGCGTGTCAATGTTCTGTTGAGCGATCTGAAGGTTGCAGCACACATAGACGATGCAGTATATGTTATCATCCAATACACCATCCAGGCCTTTAACCTGCCTTACCACCTCAGATGCCACAGTCGTCTTTCCGAGGCCCGCCTCGTCAGCCACCAGCACCCTTCTCTGGCCATTTCGGAAAGCGTTAAGCACATGACATGCTGTTGCCCTTTGAAAGTCCAATGGATTATTCTTCATACGCCTGACTACTTTATAGCGTTAGCAAATTGTTTGAATATCTGGCTGAACTCTTTGGGAACAGTCTCAGAGTCGAGTTTTCTCAGTATTTTTTCTACTTGGAATATCTGTCCTGGGTTTACAGCTGCTACCCGGAGCATCTTTTCATAGACCTGTGGAAAGGCATGGCTGTCTTCCGCAGAACCGCCCTGACCAAAATCTTTAAAGATGCTTTCGTTTGACAGATATTGTACTGGAGTATCACTCAGCATCAGTTCAAGGAACCTAATGAAGTCATGCCTATTCTTGATAATGCTTTTGTAGATAGCTGTATCACGTTCATTTGGCATCCCTTCTGTATATATCCGGATGATTGCTTCATGATGTGTGCCTTCTTCTGACCGAGCGCTAATAATGTAAAACTCGGAGAGTTCATCTGCCGTTAGCCCTTTGAACAAGGCTCTGCCTTTCCACTCCATAAGCATGTCACGTTTCTGTAACGGGGCAATAGAAACGGCATTCTCCAGCTTTTTTAGCGATGAGGAAACAATAACAGAAAAACTTCCGTCGCGATGCTTGGTAATCTTTGCTGTCAGGTCATCAGAGCACATCAGCTCTTTCATGGCCAATTCTGCCTTATCCCATCTGATGACTGTCGATGCATTCTCTGTCGGCTCATTCAGCCGCACAAACTTACTGTCCTTGTTGTCCTTCTCATAGAAATCCTTCAAGAATTGGTAGTATTTGCTATTACCATATTCGAATTTCAGACGCAACAAGAATTCCCCGTTTCGCTCAAATGCAGATTTCGTGGCATTGGCAGACCCCAGATACAAGTAGTGTTTGTCCCTGCCCATCCAAACGAGGTACATTTTAGCATGAAGATCCATACCACGGCTGGCTAAGTCATCTAATGCAATGAACACACCACCTTTTGAATCAAATGAATTGAAGATTTCGGGTATAACATATTCTTTTCTCGTGATAAGTGCCCGATGGTCTTTTCTATTGGGGTTGATTTTGTCTAATAATGACTTATCAATGAAGGGGGATATGATGATGCTCTCTGTTCCGCAAAGGTATTCCTCTACCTTGCCAAGGCCAAAATCTTCTTCGAATAGATAAGGATAGAAGTCATAATCTTCAAATGGACTGCTAATGTCGAATTTTTCTATACGTTCAATGTCTCTAGCAAGGGCTTTTACCTGCTTGGCTTTTTCCTCACTGATATTGGAATATGAAATGACCTTCTCGACGAACGTGCGAAGCCTCTTGTGCTTTGGATTGTCAATAGTGTTGCTTCCCACCTTTCCTGTCAGTGCCACAACGCAGTCGATAGCGTCAGAGTAAGCCATGTTTCTGCTTGAAACAATGAGTTTCATCAGTATATCCTTTCTATTGTCATTGTTGATTTCCCTGATGAGCCACATCTTAGGATGGAAATTGGCAGTCTTGTTCTTGGGGTCGAACACTTCAAAGATGTTCTTCTCCAAGAGCGAATACACGTTCCTGATTGTAGGAGGAACGGCAATGCCTCCTTTGTTGCAGAAAATCACCATCTTGTCACTGTTCTTCAGGATGGCTTCAAGCAATAGATGTGGGGCTTGCATGGCTTTTTCATCCATATCCCCAAGCATCCCGAAAGCGAGGTGTGCTGTAAGCAGTGTATCAAAGCCAAGTGAATAGGTCATTCCCATGGCAAAGTCGGTGTGATAGTCCAGTGTAGGGGCTAACAAATCACCATACAAATGTTCTTGCATTATATTTTGTGCCATACTCTACTTGGGGTTTCGTATTTCATCAACCATAGTCCTAACGGTATTCCACCTGAACTCGTTATAGCCAGGATTACCTCTTTTGATGTTGTGATAGGCTTTATTTCCTATTTTGCTCCTTTCACGCTGGACGCTCCTTTCTCTGCTGGTAACAAGTGCATCAAGGCGGCTCAGTGCATTTATCCCTTCTTCGATTAGTGCTTTATGGCAATTCTCACAGAAGTCTGTCAACATCGGGTCTTTCTCCCTTATATAGTCGAATAGTGACGAATAGGTAGCTTGGTTTTTTATTGTCACTTTGTGAATTTCATACTGCTTTTCAAATGCAAGCTTGCATGCCTTTTCACCTTCTTCATTGTTAAAGCTGCTATAATAGGCATGATTAAAGCTCCAGTCCACAAGATTTATCAGTTTTGAGAACAAAACAGATTTCTCATATACATCCCTAATGTCTTCATCGAGTCCATCGAGTTGTTCTGAAAGGTCGTAATAGCTTACATCTTCTGTCAGAGTTAGTCTGGCTTTTTTCAGAAGATATGCAAGTAGCGTTCCCTTACAATATGGAGATTCAAGTATCTTGTCTTTTACGAATTTTGCTTCTGTAGCTGTCAGTGACAACGGCATGGAAGTTCCGCTCATGAAGTTGTATTGTTCGCCAGAAGTGAGTATTAGCTGTTTTTCGCCAGTCATTTCTTGTGCATCTTCCGTGTTGTCTTCTCCCTTCAATCGACGCTTGTTGTACGGTTCCTCAGCATCGATTTTGCTGATTTCCTTAATCAGCTGGTAAATGCTGGTGTCAGGAATCATACCGTATGTGGCCATTCCGCTACCATAGATATAGGTCGGGTTATACTTCACGAATTTTGTATAGTCAGACAGTGCATCTTTATATGTGTTGATGCCGGTAATCCCTAACTTTGAACTCCCGTCATCGTATTCTGCCAACTGACGAGTTATTTGTATTTCCCTTTCAATAATGAAACGCTCCACTTTGCGTACACTATTGAATTTCCTGCCGCAGTGGGCAGCATGATAGTATAAAGACGGCAAGACGGCAAAGTACTTGGCGTGATGCTGAAGCGTCGAAGTGCCAGGGAACAAGGTGTTGGAAAAGTGGTCACGCACCCTTCCAATCCCCAATTCCTCAATTGCTTCCGATTCAGAAAGCAGCTGTATTATCTTGGAAATACGTTTTTTCTCTTCTGTATTGAAGTTCACAAATCCCAACTGCATAAGCTATTCCTATTTGTATCTATTAAACGCTTCTTTCCCAAGTTGCCACAAATACTTGTCTATCTGTTTGACAGAGAAAGCTTGCAACCCATAGAAAGACTTAAAGGACTGGATAATATTGTAATAACTACTGTATTCTTTCAAGTTTGATTCTTTAAAAGCCATGAAGCCATCTCTATTACGGAAGTACTTCGGCAATTTGTTGAAATATGACACCTTACTATTGCGGGCAAGCGGTTTATCCTTTATCCTCTTTCGGTAGTCATGCCCTCAAGCGACAGCCTCGTTTTCGAGATACTCCTTGAACCCCTGCACCCATTCGGGCGTTATGTCGGAAAAAGTTATATTTTCCCGCTTTTCATATTTCTTCAAATGGTGTAGGCAAGAATACCAATTACCCCAATTACCTCTGCTCTCCGTCCCAAGACGCTTTTCGCATAACGAACGGTAGTAATCGAAGAAACGGGTATTGGAGGCAAACTGTGATTGAAAGCCATATTGTCCGTTACGGAGTTCCACGACACGCTTTGCTCGGATAGCGTCGGCGAGCAGGAGCGTTTGCTTGTTTTTCTCTTTGTCCGCCCGTGTCCGTTCAGGAACAAGATACATTTTCAAATACTCATACGACCGCTTACCATTCAGGTATATGTCGAGATAAGGCTTATCAACCCCGATGATGTGCGCCTTTGACGTAAGCGAATAGGCTCTTTTGATTTCCCCATAATTTTTGTTGCGCATTTTGTTGTTTTATCATTTCAAGCAACAAAGTAATAACAAATAAACGACAAAACCAATACAATTATCGCGAAATTACGATTTATTTTCTGATTTTATATCTCATTGGTTTATAATAGAATATTTCGCAATAATTGTATTGGTTTTGTGTTTGAATTGCTCGTGAATCTATATGCTTACTTACCGATGCAGAAGTGCTTGAAGATATTTCCTAAGACTTCGTGAGGAGTGATTTGGCCGCCCGTGATTTCTGCCAATTGCTCAAGACAGATGCGGAGATCTTCAGCTATGAGGTCGCCAGAAAGACCGTGGTGCATGGCATCGATGATGCGGACGAGGGTATCGTGGGCGGCTGTCAAAGCAGCGTAGTGGCGGGCAGAGGTGATGATGACGTCGTTCTCTGTTATTTCCGGAATTTCGGCTGCATCATACACACACTGCACCAGTTGAGAGATGCCAGTTCTGTGCTTTGCGCTGATTGTCTGTTGGGCAAAGGGCTCGCAGTTGGTGAGAATTATGGGGTTTGCTGTGGGGCTGAGGTCTATTTTATTCTGTACGACGATTATTTTTTTGTCCGCCGCATACTGTTTCATCTCTTCCGTTTCTTGCTGTGAAGGCTGTTCATCGAGAAGCCAGAGGACGATGGCGGCCTCGTTCAGCTTCTGATAGGTGCGTTCGATTCCGAGATTTTCAATGGTGTCGTCGGTCTTACGGATGCCTGCTGTGTCGATGAAGCGGAAGGTGATGCCGTTGATTTGCGTTGTGTCCTCTATGACGTCGCGGGTGGTTCCGTGGATATCAGACACGATAGCTTTGTCTTCGTGCAACAGGGCATTGAGTAAGGTGCTCTTGCCTACGTTTGTTTTTCCGATGATAGCTACGGGAATGCCTTGCTTAATGGCATTTCCCGTCTCGAAAGAGTGGGCGAGGGTGGTGATGCGGTTGTCAATTCGCTGTGCGAGTTCTAATAGTTCGGATCGATCGGCGAACTCCAATTCCTCGTGATCGGAGAAGTCGAGCTCCAGTTCGAGCAGCGATGTCATTTTGAGCAGTTGTTCTCTCAGTGTGGTCAGTTCAGATGAGAAGTGCCCTTTGAGCTGACTTATGGCCATTTTGTGTGTGGCCTTGTTGGTGGATGCTATCAGGTCAGCCACGGCTTCAGCCTGACTGAGGTCCATTTTCCCGTTCATGTATGCCCGCATGGTGTATTCTCCGGGTTCGGCCTGTCGGCATCCGTTGGCAATGAGGGTTTTAATGATTTGCGTGACGATATACTGTGAGCCGTGGCATGCTATCTCAACGGAATCCTCGCCTGTGTAGCTGTGTGGCGCGCGGTAAAGGCTCACCATGACATCGTCTATCGTCTCTTGTCCATTGTTGAGCAACTGCCCATAATGAAGTGAGGATCCCTTGGCCTTGTTGAGCGGTTTGTTGCTTTGGGGGCTGAAAACCGAGCCAACGATGTCTATTGCTTTTTCCCCCGAAACTCTGATAACGGCAATTGCGCCCCCGACTGGTGTTGCGAGGGCGCAAATGGTATTGTTATCTTGCGATATAAGTTTGTTCATTTAGATTCTGTCCAAAACAGTCTTGATGAGTCCGTCGATGGAGTTCTTATATCCGGTATTGGCTTCCTTTGCCCGACGGTTGGCAATCACCATGCAACAGGTGAGCGCACGGTGTCCCATGAGTTTGGCCAGTCCTGCCAATGCCGACGACTCCATTTCAAAGTTAGTGATGCGGTGTCCGTTATATTCGAATGCCTCGACCTTGACGTTCTGTGTGGGATCGGCCAGCGGAATGCGTAGCTCTCGTCCCTGTGGGCCGAAGAAACCTCCGCAAGCGATGGTCACACCTCTGACCATGTCGTCGGCAGCGATGCGGTCGAGTGTCTCCTTGTCTGCGTCGATGACGTAGGGTGCGCCCTTTTGTGGATTCCAGTCCATGTGTTTCTTGAATGCTTCCTCAAAATCGAGGTCGCATGCCTCATTTCTGCCGGCATAGAAGTTGAGCAATCCGTCGAATCCGATGCTCTTCTCACTTGCGATGTATGTTCCTACTGGTGTGTATTCCTGTAGTCCGCCACATGTTCCGATACGGACGAGTGTGAGAGAGCGCAGTGGCGATTTCTGGTGTCTTGTCTTGAAGTCGATGTTGGCCAGTGCGTCGAGTTCGTTGACTACGATGTCAATGTTGTCGCAACCAATTCCCGTGCTCACTACCGTGATTCGTTTTCCTTTGTATGTACCTGTTATGGTGCGGAATTCGCGGCTTTCCACCTCGCATTCTTTTGTCTCGAAGTGTGAAGCGACCAACGAAACTCGTCCTGGGTCGCCAACCAGTATCACCTTGTCGGCAAGAAATTCTGGTTTCAGGTGTAGGTGGAAAATACTTCCATCCTCATTGATGATTAGCTCTGATGGAGCAAAAAATTTTTCTTCCATAATGATTAATTATTTGATTGACTCGTACTGTTATCCCACAAAGTTAGTCGTTTGGGGTGAGACTGACGAATATGGTCTCGTTTTTCTTTTCTTTTGCCTTGCCTTTTGGTGTCAGCTTGCATTGTCTGCACAAAGCTGCGAACCCGTCAGGACTGTGCGCCTTTTCTTGCTGTGTTGGCTGCTGCTGGCTGGTAGCTTTAATCCAGACTGGGCATCAGTTTCCTAAGCATCCTGTAGTTGGCATTTCTCGTGGAACGGTGGCGCATGGTGTCGATGCGTGATCTGTCGATTTGGCATGTGGTTTTCCGTCTTTGCGTCGCCTTTTTCTCTACATTGAAATCCTTGACCTGCTGTATGAGCGGTTTGACGATATCCTTGAATTTCTCAGGATATGTCAGGCGTGCTGTGTACCATGTGTCGTTCACGAGCAGCGCTTTGGTATAGTAGAGTGTTTCCTCGTCTTCGTGTCCTGCCAGCACATAGTAGTTGCCGTGAACCTTGGTGTATGTGCTGTTTTCCTTCATCATCTTCATGGCCGTTTCCACATCCCATTCCAGATTGTTGTTGCTTCCCCACACCGAGAGTGTGATGCCGTTGTAGCTGAAGTCCTTTCCCTCGCCACTTTCGGCCTCTTCCTGTGGCACGAGCACATTGAGGTATTTCATCTTGTAGCCATATCGTAGGTTGTGATAGGTGCTTACTTTTGCATGGTCGATTTTGTCCTTCATTCTCTTCAGCTCCATCTTTTCCTCTGGTCCCAGCTCTTCGGCTGTCATGGCTTTGATGCTGTTGATAGGATCGGTCTCGTAGGAATATTGTTCTTTCTCGTTGCCGTTGAAGCGTGGTATCTCCCGTTCGTCCGCATCACGTTCGATGTTTGCCTGTGCGTCAGACTTCTTGCCGCCCTGTTGGCACGCTGTTCCCACGAACAGCATGACGAAGAGCAAGATGATGTTTCGCATCTTTTTAGCCGGTATTCCCATTGCTGGTTGATAGTCATTTAGGTGCTTCATACTCACGTTTGCATTGCCGACGCATGCGGTTGTCTGTTTCTTGAAATTGTAACAGTGCTACAAAGATAATAAAAAAACGCAGACAATTCTCTTATTCTTTTGCTTTTTTAGCATTTCCGACACGGCAATTTGGCTGATTTTTCCGCTTCTTTGTCTTCGATGTTCATGACCGCAGTGCCTGTGCAGCGTCGCTTCTCACTTTTCAGTTCAGGCGAGGCGGTCTATCGTTTGTGCTGAAACAGTGTCGTTGCCAGTACGCCGATGATGACAAGTGCCGCACCGATGAAATGGTAAGGATGGAGCTGTTCGCCCAGAATCATGATGCCTCCCATGACCGAAATCACAGGCGTGAGGTTGTTGAGCACGGCAACCTGCGACGCTGGGATGTGGGCCAGTGCGTAGTTGTTGAAAAGCGAGGTGACCAACGACGACAAGACGCCGAGGTAGAGGATGGCATAGATGAATTGTAGGTCGAAAACCGGTGCGAAATAGTCCGCCACAGTGCCGTCGGCCATGTGATAACCCAAGGCAATAACGTTGAAAACCACGTCTGCCAGTATAATCATCACGACGGTGATGTCCATCGAACGGTAGTTGTGGTTGATTTTCCTGCCGAAGATATAATAGAAAACTATCGACAGAACACTCAGCAGAATGAGGATGTTGCCCAGCATACTGTCGCCCTGTATGGCCGTTCCGCTCATCAGGAAGATGTAGCACGTGCCGGCAATCGACACGATGACGCCCACAATCTGCCCGAAAGAACTGCGTTCCTTGAGCATGACCGATGCCAGAATGAGCGTCATCACCGGTGTGATGGCCGACAGAATGCCCGCCTCCGATGCAGTGGTGTATTGCAGTCCGATGGCCTGCAGTGCGAAGAACAGCAACGGATAGAACACCGACACTGACAACAACTGCCACAGTTGCCTTCGGTTGAGTTGTGGTTTCTCGACATAGCCGAGCATGAACACCACGAAAAGGGCGATTGTTGCCGCATTGAAGCGGTGGGCGAGCAGGTCGAGCGGGGAGGAGACACGCAGCGCTATCTTCACGAAAACAAACGACAGTCCGATGATGAGCGTTGACAGTGCCATGCCAATATAGGCCTTTGTGTTACTCTCGTGTGTGGTTATTTTCTTCATTTTACGCCTTTTCCCCTTCTTTCCAACGTTCCAACCGCTTCATGCCACGTGTGAACAGCCAGGCCATGATTCGGTTGTGTCCGCCCTTCATCATTATCTGACGGCAATGTTCCTGAAATTCGCGCACATCGTTGCATTCATCTGTGAACTTGCCTTCTGCATAACAGTAGCTGCAATAGACGTCGCTCCTGCTTCCGTCGGCATTCGTTCCGCCTTGTTGCGGGTCGTGTTTGAGTGGCATTCCGCAACTCTGGCAAATCTTATTCTTTTTCATTATACATAGTTATGTAAAAAGTCACTCCTTGATATTCGCCACATTCGGCTCCAATCCGTTGAGATAGCGCCATGCATGCAGATATTTGTTCAGTCGGCTGAGGTCGTTTTCCTTCAGGTCGGTCAAGCGGGTGAGGGTCATATTGTCCTCCAAGTCGGCTATTTTCACCTCATGCGCCGTGGCATTCCGTTCGCATCGTCTGATGAACTCGGCATAAGTTTCACCCTCTTTGCGTGTCAATGCAACCACGGCCTCTACCGTTTCAGCAGAGAAACCGAGTCGGCGCAGTTCTTCCTCGGTGGTATCAGTGTCCTCAAGAACATCGTGGAGCAGGGCAGCCATCTTCTTTTCGCACACGCATCGTGCCGAAACGCGTACGGGATGGAAATAATAGTCCATGCCAGCCTTGTCTTTCTGTCCGTAGTGCTTGTGCATCAGTAGGTTGAGTGCCTTGAGATAAAGCTCGTGGTTCTCACCTTCCCAATTGTCCATAAAGCGGCATTCGGGCACGAATGTCAGGCGCAAGCCGTCCAATCGCGCAACGGTGGCTGGCTCGTTCCAACCCCGGTGGGTCATGCAATCGGCCATCCCAAGCAGCTGTTTCTCAATGGTTTCGATGTAGTTCTTGCCACATGCGAAGTCAATCACGTCGGCCAGCTCGTCGCACTGGGTGCGATAAACCCCGTTATCCTCGTCGTAGAGCAGACGAAAAGTATAATCTCTGTTCATAGTCTCTTTGCGGTTTGTTTCCGAATACCACTACAAAATTACTCATTTTGTCATGAAAGGACAATAATATGTCAGATTTTCTTCTTCTTTTATTTCCTTCATGGTGGATAGTGGCTGCCCTTGCGTTTTCTTTGAGTGGTCAAAAATATTGACAAAAATCCATTTTTTCACCTCGTCTGCAACGGTTTGTCTCGCAGTGTGTTAGCGTGTCACTGGCGATAGGTCAGGAATTGTAGTGCAAAACCTGACCTTTTGACGTGCAAAACCTGACCTATTGTCGGTTGAAAGCTAACCTTTCACCTTGCAACTAATCAACGAAAATGAAGAAATATCGAAGTTGGTGTAAACAGACTGATAATGAGTAGGAAACGGAATAATTTGCATAGAAGTTCCCTTTTCAAAAAGGGCAGGTATATGCAGATTTAGGCAGAAATTCAGTTACCATACCGTTACCCGATTTCGTCTTAGGTAACGATGGAGTAATGTTCGGTAACTGAATTATTTTTACTCGTGTGGCTGTTGCTGCGGTCGGCAGTTTTCTGCATAAGTGAGGAACGCTTTGAAATTGTTAATTTTGCCACAAAACATCAAAGCGTATGAAAACAGAAAAAATGAAGGTGTTGCTCTACCTCAAAAAGAGCGGTCTGGACAAGTCGGGTAAGGCTCCGATTATGGGACGGATAACCATTGGGCGTTCTATCGCACAGTTCAGTTGTAAACTCTCCTGCAATCCTGACTTGTGGAATCCCCGTGAGAGCAGAATGGACGGAAAAAGTCGTGAGGCGGTGGAAGTGAATGGCAGGTTGGAGAACTTGTTGCTGTCCATTCAGTCAGCTTATCAGTCTTTGCTTACAAGAGGTTGCTCATTTGACGCAACCGACGTGAAGGAACAGTTTCAAGGCAGTGTGCAGACACGATGCATGCTCATCGAAAGGCTTGATATGCTCATAAAAGAGAAAGAAAGTCATATCGGTGTAGACATCAGAAAAGAGTCAATGGCAAGCTATCACTCCACGAGAATCCACTTGCAGGAGTTCATCCAAAAGAAGTATAAGGTTTCAGACCTAGCTTTCTCACAACTGACAGAGAACTTCATCCATGAGTTTCAGCAGTACTTCTTAGGGGAGTGTGGATTTCAGGAAAGCTCATTCTACAATGTCGCCACCCATTTGAAAACGGTATGCAGGCTGGCTTACCGTGAGGGGTTGGCAGATATTCTGCTTTTCGACAAAGTCAAAATCAGCAAGGGTAACAAGAAACTCCCCAAAGCACTTGACAGAGGGGCATTTGAGAAGTTAAAGACTCTCCACTTTGAGGACTTGGAGGAGGAAATGGAAACGGCAAGGGATATTTTCCTCTTTGCCTGTTATACGGGTGCTGCATATTGTGATTTGATGGAACTGGACAATTCCCATCTTGTGCGTGACGACGAGGGTAGCCTTTGGCTGAAGTTCAACCGCCACAAGACAGGTGTGCCTTGTCGTGTCAAACTGCTGCCCGAAGCCATACGGCTGATGGAGAAGCTCCACAGCGATGAAAGGGAAACATTGCTCCCCTTCATGGGATATGCCACTTACCAATCTTATTTGAAAGCCCTGCGGCTTCGTGCAGGTATTTCGTTTCCTTTTACCACACACACAGCAAGGCACACATTTGCCACGCTCATCACTCTTGAACAGGGTGTTCCCATTGAGACCGTGAGTAAGATGCTGGGGCATTCCAACGTGAGCATGACCGAGCGTTATGCAAAGGTAACACCGCAGAAACTCTTTGAGGAATTTGACCGTTTCCTTTCTTTCACTGAAGATATGCAGTTAACAATCTGATTCCTATTTTTTCTATCTTATCATTACTTATAAATCAAGACTACCAAGACAATGAGAAGTACATTCAAGATACTATTCTATATCAACAGACAGAAGACAAAGGCAGACGGCAATACCGCCATTCTCTGCCGTATCACCATCGACGGAAAGAACGCAGCCATTACCACAGGAGAAGAGTGTAAATTCTCCGAGTGGAACACCAAGCAGGGTTTGACAACCAACAAAAAGACAAACCAAAGAATCAAAGAATTCGGGGATTTGGTGGAAAAGACCTATCGGGACATTCTTGTAAAGGATGGAGTGGTAAGTGTGGAACTTGTAAAGAACCGCTTACAGGGTATTGCCACCAATCCGACCACGCTCCTTGCCATGAGCAGGGCGGAACTGCAAGCAGTCAAGGAAAGTGTTGGCAGATCAAGGGCAGAGGGA
>QWCH01003404.1_pt1 | contig 19185 bp, 16 predicted proteins | sample 1972671 | NCBI WGS metagenome assembly QWCH01 (sample SAMN09866713, study PRJNA288562) | Human gut metagenome isolate term3_stool, whole genome shotgun sequencing... | isolation source: gut | host: Homo sapiens | place: USA: California | reverse complement strand
CATGGGGATGAAGCCGCGGGCGGCGTGGGTGGACACCTGCACCATGCCGTCGGTGCTGCCCTCGTACTTCTCGGTAAAGGTCACGTCGGTGGCAAAGGCGAACTTTGCCAGATAGACCTGTGCCTTCTGGAAGGGTGCTGCGTCGGCGGTCTCGATGATCATGCTGGTCTTTTTGGCGGGGTGGACATTCATCTCGGTGCGCATGGTACGCACGGCCTTGATGTAGTCCATGACCTTTTCAAAAGCTTCCTCTTCGTCGGCCCAGTTGTGAGCTTCGTCAAAGGTGGGCCAGCTCTGGGTCATGATGGTCTCGGCAGAGCCGGGCAGAGCCTGATACAGCTCCTCGGTGATGAAGGGCATGAAGGGATGCAGCAGCTTGAGGGCCTTGTCCAGCACATACACCAGCACACGGCGGGCGGTGTCGGCCTGCTCGGCATCGCCGGAGTTCAGGCGGGGCTTTGCGATCTCGATGAACCAGTCACAGTAGACATCCCAGATAAAGCTGTTGATCTTGGCGGCGGCCAGACCCATCTCGTAGTGGTCGAGGTTGTCGGTCATGGCACCGGCCACCTGATTCAGCTTGGTGAGCACCCACTTGTCGCTCATGTCCAGCTTGTCCTCGCTGGGCAGGCCCGGGGTAAAGTCCTCGGGCAGGTTCATCAGCACAAAGCGGGTAGCATTCCACAGCTTATTGGCAAAGTTGCGGGCAGCCTCCACCTTCTTTTCGATATAACGCATGTCGTTGCCCGGGGTGGAGCCATCCACCAGCATAAAGCGCAGGGCATCTGCGCCGTACTGGGCAATGACTTCCAGCGGGTCGATGCCGTTGCCCAGACTCTTGGACATCTTGCGGCCCTGACTGTCGCGCACGATACCGTGGATGCAGACAGTGCTAAAGGGTGCCTTGCCGGTGTAGGCCAGACCGGAGAAGATCATGCGGCTGACCCAGAAGCCGATGATGTCGTAGCCGGTAACGAGGGTGTTGGTGGGGTAGAAATACTTGAGGTCTTCGCTCTCCTCATTGGGCCAGCCCAGCGTGCTGAAGGGCCACAGAGCGGAGGAGAACCAGGTATCCAGCGTATCGGGGTCCTGCGTGAGCTTTGCGCTGCCGCACTTGGGGCAGGCACAGGGAGCAGACTTTGCCACCACGGTCTCGCCGCAGTCGTCGCAGTACCATGCCGGGATCTGATGGCCCCACCACAGCTGACGGCTGATGCACCAGTCGCGGGTGTTCTTCATCCAGTTCATATAGTTCTTGGTGAAGCGCTCGGGCACGAACTTGATCTCGCCCTTTTCCACGCTCTCGATGGCGGGCTTTGCCAGCGGCTCCATCTTGACGAACCACTGCTTGGACACCATGGGCTCGATGGTGGAGTGGCAGCGGTAGCAGGTGCCCACCTCGTGCTTGAGGGGCTCGATCTCCTTCAGGAAGCCGCCTGCTTCCAGATCGGCCAGAATGGCCTTGCGGGCCTCGAGGGTGGTCATACCGGCGTACTTGCCGCAGTCCAGCACCTCCGGCTCATTGATGGCGTTCTTGCCGGCGGCGAACAGGGCATCGGCAGCAGCCTTGTCGGCAGCACCGGTCATATGGCCGTCGTAGGTGAACACGCGCACGATGGGCAGGTTGTGGCGCAGACCCACTTCAAAGTCGTTAGGGTCGTGGGCGGGGGTGATCTTGACCACACCGGTGCCCTTGGTCATGTCGGCGTGCTCGTCGCACACAATGGGGATCTCCTTGTTCAGCAGGGGCAGCACCACATGGCAGCCGTGCAGATGGGCATAGCGGGGGTCATCGCCGTTGATGGCAACAGCGGTATCGCCCAGCATGGTCTCGGGACGGGTAGTAGCCAGCTCCAGCATCTCGCCGGTCTCCTTGACCGGGTACAGCAGGTGCCAGAAGCTGCCGTCCTTCTCCTCGTACTCCACCTCGGCATCAGAAATGGAGGTGTTGCAGTGGGGGCACCAGTTGACCATGCGGTTGCCGCGGTAGATCAGGCCCTTGTCGTACAGGCGCACGAACACTTCCTTGACAGCCTCGGAGCAGCCCTCGTCCATAGTAAAGCGCTCACGATCCCAGTCGCAGCTGCTGCCCAGCTTCTTCAGCTGGCTGACGATGCGGTTGCCGTACTTGGTCTTCCATGCCCATGCACGGTCCAGAAAACCATCGCGGCCCACCATCTCCTTGGTCAGGCCCTCGGCACGCATGGCCTCCACCACCTTGGCTTCGGTAGCAATGGATGCATGGTCGGTACCGGGCACCCACAGGGCGGCATAGCCCTGCATCCGCTTGGTGCGGATGAGGATGTCCTGCATGGTGTTATCCACCGCATGGCCCATGTGCAGCTGACCGGTGACGTTCGGGGGCGGCATGACGATGGTGTAGGGTTTCTTGTCGGGGTCTGCCTTCGTGTGGAAGTAGCCGCCGTCCAGCCAGAACTGGTAGATGCGGTCTTCCACCTGGCTGGGATCGTACTGTTTTGCAAGTTCTTTCATAGGGTCCTCCCAGTAAAAAATGATGAAGTGGGACGAAAAAAGCCGTCCCACGGAACGTTCCATGGGACGGCTGTAATAACCGCGGTACCACCCAAATTGCGCAGAGCATCCTGCGCCCCTTGATGCCCCGGTAACGTGGGACAGCTCCGAGAGCGGCTTGCTCTTCAGCTCACCGCTCCTGCTCCAAAGTGACAGCACACCGCCCGACCGTACCGGATTCACAGCATTCTCCGGCTCTCTGAACGGCAAATGCAGTGCACACTCTTCTTCAACGCATTTATAAAAAGAATATAGCGTTTTTTGTGCGATTTGTCAATTACTTTTTCTTCAAAAGAATTTATCCCACTGCATCTTACGGTTTGGGCCTTATTCGTGAAAACGCGTTTGGAGTGGCCCGCAGGCCACGACAAACGCAAATATAAAAAATATTTTTTCCGCTATCAATGGCCAGAACAAACGCATCGGCCATTTTCAATCCGCGATCCCTTCATCCTTCAGCCTTGCAATGAGCCGCTCCATCAGAGCGATGCGGTTGAAGGGGGTCATCAGGTAAAAGCCGTCTGCATAGGGCGCTGCAGCCTGCGCGGCCTTCACCGAGACTTCCAACCCCAGCTCTTCGCCCTGCGCACGGTCCAGCCCGGCAAAACGCTCGATGATCTCAGCATCCACATGGATGCCGTTGACCTCGTTCTCCATAAAGATGGCGTTGCGCTGGCTCACCACCGGCATGATGCCGGCCAGAATTTTCGCCTTTTCGCCCAGTGTTTCGCGGGTCTTTTTCAGGTTCACCACCGCCTGTGCGGAGAGCACCGGCTGGGTAAGGAAGCCGCTCATGCCATTTTGCAGCTTTTCCTGTGCGCGGCGCAGCTCCACATCAAAGTTGCGGGCGTTCAGGTTCAGCGCACCGAACACGGTGAGGGGCGAGGGCATCTCCCGGCCCTCCCCTGCCAGCGAGACGATGTACTGCGCCAGCTTGCGGGAGTTGAACTGGTACACATTTTTCACCTCGTCCCGCTCCGCGGTGGGGATAGGGTCGCCGGTGATGGCCAGCACCTCCCGCACGCCCTCGGCGTACAGGCCCAGCAGCAGGGCCTTTGTGGCGTTCAGATTGCGGTCGCGGCAGGTCATGTGGGGCAGCACGTTCAGCCCCAGCTCCCGGTGCACCCGGCAGGCCACCAGCGAAGAATCCATCCGTGCCCGGGCAATGGGACAGTCCGCAATGGTCAAAAGGTCTGCACCAGCAGCCTGCAGGCGGCGTGCACCGTCCAGATAGCCGGTCAGGTCGGCATCCTTGGGGCTGTCCAGCTCAATGGCGATCACCTTTTTGCCCGTGTTCAGCTTGCGCAGAAAGGCATCGTCTTTTTCCACCTCCGGCTTTGCGGCAGTGGAGACTGCTGCTGCCGGGGCTGCAGGCAGTGTTTCCGGCAAGGCATCCAGTGCCGCACGCAGGGCCGCAATGTGGGCAGGCGTAGTGCCGCAGCATCCGCCCAGAATGCGCACACCCTCGGCAGCAAGGCGGGCCAGCTCCCGTGCAAAATATTCCGGCTTGCCCTGATACTGCACCCGGGTGCGTGTGACCACCGGGTAGCCCGCGTTGGGCATCACTGCAAGCGGCAGCTTTGTCTCGCCAAGCTGCTGCACCAGCGCACGCATGGCACCGGGAGCAGAAACGCAGTTCAGGCCCACAGCATCCACTGCACCGCAGGCAGTCATGCTGCGCACAAGCTCTGCGCAGTGACGGCCCTCGCGGGTGTAGCCGTCCGGCAGCACTGCAAAGGACACCAGCACAAAGGCATCCGGCACTGCTTCTTTGATCTGCCGCGCGGCTTCGGCCACACCGGCATCGCTGCTCAGCGTCTCAAACAAAAAGTTCTTTGCACCCAATGCGGCAAACCGCTCGGCAAGGGCCGTATAGATCTGTGCCGCCGGGAGTGCCTCGGTGTCCGGGGCCGGGCCAAGATCGGCAAACACGGCAGCGCTGGTCTTTGCAGCGGCCTGTGCAGCCAGTTTCCAGCCTTCGTCCGCCATGGCCTCCCACATGGGATTCTGCGCTGCTGCCATGCGCGGCAGGCCGAAGGTGTTGGTCTTGATAGCATCGGCACCCGCTTCCAGATACGCGCGGTGCACGGTCAAAATGCCGTCCGGGTCCAGCAGGTTTGCCTGCTCACATTCCTGCCCGGGCTTTGCCTTATAATATGTACCCATGCCGCCATCGAACAGCAGCGGGCGCTTTTTTAAAATTTCACGCACATCCTTCATGAGGGAGTTCTCCTTTTTCCTACAAAAACGCTTGGCTTTCAGTTTAATGCACAAATGCCGTCCGGTCAAGCGTTTTTTCACGGCGGCGCTTGCAGGAACGCAAAATTTGTGCTATCCTATGCATACTTTATAAAGTGGGGAGGTGTGTGCCATGCGCCATGCCGGAACGCAAACGCTTGAGACCGACCGGCTTTTCCTGCGCCAGCTTCTACCCGAGGATGCCGAGCAGATGTATACGAACTGGGCATCCGACCCGGAAGTGACCCGCTTTCTGCGGTGGGAGCCGCACAAAAACGCGCTGGAGACCGTAGGTCTGCTGGCGGCATGGGCCACCCTTTACCCGAACCCGGACTACTACCAGTGGGCCATTGTGGAAAAGGCTTCCGGGCAGGTGTTTGGCAGCATCAGCATCTTCAATGCTCTGCTCGGTGACCCGGCACAGAAAGCGCTCTGGCCGCAACAGGACTGCACAGACGGCATCTGGGAAGCAGGCTACTGCATCGGGAAGCACTGGTGGAACCATGGTTTTGCAACCGAAGCTTTAAAAGCAGCAGTAAACTACTGGTTTGAGAATACAGACGGCGGCTGGCTCACCTGCTGCCACGCAAAAGAGAACCCTGCCAGCGGCCGGGTGATGGAAAAAGCAGGCTTTCTCTACCACCACGATGCCATTGATCATAAATTTGACGGCACACCGGTGGAGTGCAGAAGCTATCTGCTGACAAGAGAACGATATAACAGAAAGGACTTACCTTGAGCGAACTTTACGATATTTTGGTAGAAACACCCCCGACGAAGGTCATTCTGCTGGCGCTGGATCAGGGCCTGTGGGACTGCGAGCGCAGCCTTGCAGAGCTTTCCGCCCTGTGCGAAGCAAACCACATGGAAGCCGTGGCACAGGTGACCCAGAAGCGCCAGACCCCGGAGACCGGCATCGTGCTGGGCAGCGGCAAGCTGGAGGAAGCATCCCTTGCCGCCGAAACGCTGGGCGCGGAATGCGCCGTATTTGACGGTGAACTGACCGGCAGCCAGATCCGCAACATCTCCAATGCGCTGGGCGGACTGGAAGTGATCGACCGCACCATGCTGATCCTTGAAATTTTCCGCAGCCGCGCCGTCACCAACGAGGGCAAGCTGCAGACCGAACTGGCCCTTCTGCGCTACCGCCTGCCCCGTCTGCAGGGCATGGGCGAAGCGCTCAGTCGTCAGGGCGGCGGTGGCGGCGGCGGCGGTGGTGCCCGCCGCGGTGCCGGTGAGACCAAGCTGGAACTGGACCGCCGCCATGTGCATGCCCGCATCGATGCGCTGGCTGAAAAGCTGGCCGAAATGGAAAAGCGCCGGGGCGAGAGCCGCAAGGCCCGTGCCAAGACCGGGATGCCGGTGGTCAGCCTTGTAGGCTATACCAACGTGGGCAAATCCAGCCTGATGAATGCTCTGTGCGGCCCCAGCGTAGCCGAAGCGGACATGCTGTTCGCCACACTGGACCCCACCAGCCGCAAGCTGATACTGCCCAGCGGCATGGCGGTGCTGCTGGTGGACACGGTGGGCTTTGTGTCCCGCCTGCCCCACAATCTGGTGGAAGCCTTCAAGTCCACGCTGGAAGAAGCGGCATGGTCGGACGTGATCATCCGTGTGGCAGACGCAGGCGATGAGCAACGGGAAGAGCAGCTGGCCGTCACGGACGAGGTTCTGGACGGGCTGGACTGTGCGGACATCCCCCGCCTGACCGTCTACAACAAGTGCGATAAGCCGGGTGCCATGAGCTTTGACCCGGACATCCTGCTCACCAGTGCCAAGACCGGCTACGGTCTGGACACCCTGCTGGCAAAGCTGGACGAGGTGCTCAGCGACCGGGTGCACACCTTAAAGGTGCTGCTGCCCTACGATAAACTGGGCCTTGCCGCCCCCATGCGGGAGCGCGGCAGCGTGCAGGTGGAGGAATACCGGGAGGACGGGCTGTATCTGGAGGGCATCGTCAAGACGGAAGACCTGCACTGCTTTGAAGGGTATCTGGTCTGATAGGCGTACACGATCTAAATCGCCTCCGCTGTGCTCCGGCTATCATCAGCGGAATAATATTTTGAGATAGAACAAGCCCGGAAAGTCTGCGGACTTTCCGGGCTTGCATTTTCACGGGCGGGGTCGCAGCCGAAAGCAGCTGCTCTATGGGTCGAGTACATTGTCTGCCACTGCTTTTTTCAAAAAGAAAAAATCCCCAACAAACACAAAAACCCGCCTGGCAGCGGGCTTTTGTGTATAGAGGGGTGGGAAAGTATATAAAGTGGTGAATCTCAAATTCAAAGCGGCAGGCGCTTTCTGTTCTGCGCTGCCTTGCATGATGTATTATACCCCTTTTTGTTTTCTTGTCAAACAAAATTTTCCGGTTTTGCTTTAAATTAAGTCTTTACTTTTTCGATAAAACTTTATATAATTAACGCAAAGCAAAGCAAAAGCAAATTTTTTTGACTTTTGTATGTTTGCACCAACAATAAAACTTTACTTTCAAAAAATTTTATACAATCCAACATATTTTCAAAAAGGAGTATTCCCCATGGATGATCTGGATCGTAAGATTCTCTCCCTGCTGGCAAAGAACGCACGGATGCCGGTCAAGGAGATCGCCGAGCAGGTATCACTGACCAGTCCTGCTGTTTCCAGCCGCATTCACAAGCTGGAAACGGATGGCATCATCAGCGGCTACACCGTCACCCTGAACCGCCCCGCTGACCGGATGTATGTGGATGCCCTCATCAGCCTTTCGGTAGCACCTTCCAAGCAGGATGCCTTTCTGGAGCTGCTGCAAAGCAGCAAGGAAGTGCTGCAGTGCTACCACGTCACGGGTGCATACACCTTCCTTGTCAAGGTGAGCTGCGGCAGCATGCCCCAGCTGGAACACCTGATCCTGCAGTTCCAGAAGCTGGGCACCACCAGCACCCAGATCATCCTTTCCACGCCAGTGAACCACGGCGAGCTGGATGCCCTTATGCTGTAACGCTGTTCATAAAATAGTTACGTTTGCGGTGCAATTCTGCCGGGGTGTTCTTTCGTATTATGGATAGCAGGCGCAAAACAGCACACAATAGCTTCAAAACCGCTGCGCCCGCTTTCACACGAAGATTTTCACACACGAAAGGACTTCATTTATGAAACGTATCATTGCTTCCCTGCTTGCCGGTCTGTGCCTGCTTGCTCTGGTGGGCTGCTCTGCCGGCAGCAAGGCCGACTCTTCCGCCCCGAAGGACTACTCCCAGATCATCCACGATGCCCGCACCGACGAGGACAACGAATACGATATGATCTTTACCAAAGGTGAGGACGGCAAATTCACCGCCATCGACGGCTACAGCGCCGAGTATGAGGCCGACCAGCTGAATGACGAGCTGAAAGACATCGTGTTCCCCCTGCTGGGCCTTGAGGACGGCAGCTACGAGAGCTTTGCCGCCTCTGTTTCCTCCATGATGGTGCGCAGCTACGCCGTTGCCATCGTAAAGCCAGCCGAGGGCAAGACCGATGCCGTGAAAGCCGCACTGGAAGCCTATGTGCAGAGTGAGCAGCAGTCCATGGAGCACTACCTTGAGGATCAGTATCTGGTCGCCAAGGCGGCTACCGTCACCGTAGCTCCCACCGGTGAGGTGGTTCTGGTGTGCGCCGAGGATCACGACACCATTCTTTCCAACATCGAGAAAGCCCTTGCCGCATAATTTTTGCCCTGCCGAAGCCGCATCCTGCCGGGATGCGGTTTCTTTTTGTGTGCAGATATGCTATACTGTTCCCGTGAACTTGCACTGAAATACAGGAGTATTTATGTATAAAGCGACTATCGTGATCCCGAATATCAACGGCAAGGGCTGGCTGAAGGATTCTATCGAGTCGGTCTATGCCCAGACCGAACAGAACTTCCGGCTCATTGTGGTGGACAACGGTTCCACCGACGAAAGCCTTGAGCAGGCCCGCAGCTATTGCAGCCGCGAAAATTTCACCCTCATCGAAAACGGCACCAATACCGGCTTTTCCCATGCAGTGAATCAGGGCATTGCGCTGGCGGACAGTGAATATGTGGTGCTGTTCAACAACGATGCCTTTGCCGAACCCCAGTGGCTGGAAGAGCTGATCCGCACCGCTGAGACCGACCCGAAAATCTTTGCAGTGCAGAGCCTGATGATCCGACACTTCGACCGGGAGCTGGCCGACGACGCCGGCGATTATGTCACCTGGATGGGCTTTGCCTGCAAGACCGGCGATGGCCGCCGCGCAAGCCGCTACACCCGACAAAAGCGCATTTTCTCGGCCTGCGGCGGTGCGGCGCTCTACCGCAAGAGCATTCTGGACGAGATCGGCAATTTTGACGAGAACTTCTTTGCCTACTTTGAGGATGTGGACCTGAGCTGGCGCGCCAACAATGCAGGCTATAAAAACCTGCTCTGCCCCACCGCCAAGTGCTACCACATCTGCGGTGCTAGCACCGGCGCGGTGAAGTACAACGCCTTCAAAAGCCAGCAGAGCGGCCGCAACAGCATCCTGCTGCCCCTCAAGAACGAACCGCTGCTGATGTTGATTTTAAACTTCATCCCGCTGGCCGTGGGCTACCTGCTCAAGTGCTACAAGTTCCACAAACAGGGCTTTGGCGAGGCATGGGACAAGGGGATGCACGAAGCCTTTGCCCTGCTGAAAAGCGGCAGGCTGGGCAAGCGGCCTTTCCGCCTGAAGGATCTGCCCAACTACATCCTGATGGAGCTGTGGATGATCTGGAACATGGTGCCGTACCTGTGGTACCGGCTGGTGATCGTAAAATTTGACCTCAAATAAAAAATACCGGATACGAAGCATCTGCCTTGTATCCGGTATTTTTGTTTTGTATTATGCCGCCGGGCTGGCTGTGCTTTCGTCCGCCTGTGCCTCAGTGCTGTCGGCGGACTGTTCCTCCGCCTGTGTATCCACGCCCTCGTCTGCAGCGGTGCTGTCTGCCTCAGCCGAAGCAGAATCCGAACCGGCTGCTGCAAGAATGGCATCCTGCACATCGCTTTCTGCCATGGGTTCCGGCACATTCGCGGCCGGTGTGCTTTCCGTGCTCTCGGCCTTGGTCTCGCTCTCGGTCAGGCCGGTGAGATACCAGCTGCCGCTCTGGCGCTCGAACAGATAATCCATGTACTTGGTGGGCGTATCCGAAGAAACATTGATGATGCTGTCGTCCGTGCTGGTGGTGGGGATATAGCCCACGGTCACATGCAGCTTGCCGCTGCGCTTGAACAGCTTGGTCACGACTGCGCGGTAGTAGCCCACCGTGCCGGTGACCGGAATCTTATAGCACTGGGTGGCATCGTCAAACTCGATGGTCATATCCTCCATCTCAAAGCTGCGGTGGGTCAGCTTGAAGCCGGGGCCAAGCAGCTTTGCAAGGTAGGCATCCACATCCAGCGAGGGCAGCAGCAGCTGTTCGGTGTCGGGGTCGGTATTGTAGTTGTCAAAGCCGCCCTGCGTTTCCTGAATGCTGTAGATGCACCCCCACACCGCAGCTTCGCGCAGAGTCAAGTCGTCGATGTTCTCAATGCCGTCAAATGGCATGGGGTCAAACAGCACAAGCCCTTCCAGCTTATCTTCATATTCCTGCTTTTGGGCGGTATCATCGAACAGGTTCGCCACCGCGCCCACACCGGCCCGCAGCACGGTAACAAAGCCCACGATCACCAGAATGGCAACCAGAAGGCCCAGTGCCTGCCGCCCGCGGCGGCGCTGCATCCGGGCATGTTCTTCAGGGGTAATATAATGTTTCATAGTTGTTTTATCTCCCAGGGTTCTCAAATGCTACAGTGTCCAGTATACCACATACCGGCCCATTGTGCAAAACTATGCCCGTGGTTTTTTTGTGAAAAGCGCATTCCTTATTCCCATGTCTTCCACACATCGGGCTGGTAGCCCACGGTGGCCTTGCGGCCATTGCGTACAATGGGCGTTAAAAACAGCTGCTGGTTCTCAAACAGCTTGTCCTCCTTCTGCCAGTCCACCAGTGCGTCCAGAAGTGCAAGGGTCTGCTTGTCCTTCGCATTGGGGTCCACCAGCTTTTCCCAGCCGCCAAGAGCGCGGGCCACGTTCTCGAACTCGCCGCGGCTCATCTCTTTTTCCTTGAGGTCGATCATCTGGAACTTGATGCCGCGCTCCTTGAAATAGCGCTGGGCCTTTTTGGTATCAAAGCACTTGCTTGTGCCAAAGATCTGAATATTCATGGTCTGTACCCTCCTGAATTTTTATTGTACCACATCCTGTGCCCTCTGCATAGGCATAATTCGCAGCCGGATGGGCCATACTGCCCGCAGGGCATTATCAGAAGGAGGTTTTTCTATGAACGCATATGTTGACCCTGATCTGTGCATTGGCTGCACCCAGTGCGCCGGGCTTTGCCCCGCCGTGTTCCAGATGGAAGGCACGCTGGCCGTGGCCCAGCCCGGGCCGATCCCACCGGAGGAGGTGCCGCAGGCTGTGGACGCAGCCAACGCCTGCCCGGTAAGCGCGATCCGCATCGAGGAGTAAGAGGGAAGGCCGTCAACCATGTTGGCGGCTTTCTCTCTTTTTTACGCAAAAATCCCCCGCTGGGCACGGTTTTGTGGTATAATGCAGAATGTGTAATAATGCAATGGAGGAACACGACTATGCGTTTACTGGTCATTGACGGCAACAGCATTGCCAACCGTGCTTTTTTTGGCATCAAGCTGCTGACCACCAAGGACGGACGATACACCAACGCCATCTATGGCTTTCTGAATATCCTGCTCTCCCTGCTTAAGGAGTGCGAACCCGACGAGGTGGCTGTTGCCTTTGACCTGAAGGCTCCCACCTTCCGCCACAAAATGTACGATGGCTACAAGGCCACCCGCCATGGCATGCCCGAAGAGCTGGCCCAGCAGATGCCGGTGCTCAAGGAACTTCTGGCAGACCTCGGCTACCGCACCGTCACCGCCGAAGGCTGGGAAGCGGATGATATTCTTGGCACGCTGGCCGCTGCCTGCGCCGCCCGAAAGGACGACTGCTTCCTTGCTACGGGAGACCGGGACAGCCTGCAGCTGGTCAGTGACACCACCACCGTGCTGCTGGCCGCCACTGTCATGGGACGCAGCAAGACGGTGACGATGGACGTGGACGCCATTCAGGAAAAATACGGCATCCAGCCCAGACAGCTCATTGAGGTGAAGAGCCTGATGGGCGATGCTTCGGATAATATTCCGGGCGTGAAGGGCATTGGTGAAAAGACCGCCCTGACCCTTGTGCAGAACTTTGGCACGCTGGAAGGCGTGTACGAGCACATCGACGATAAGCTCATCAAGCCCAAACAGCGGGAACATTTGCTGGAATGCCGCGAGATGGCCCAGCTGAGCCACACCCTTGGCACCATCCGCACCGATGCTCCCATCGACACGGCCGAGGGTACCTATGCCGTGGGCGAGGGCAACAAAGCCGAGGCCGTGCGCCTTTTGCAGGAATTGGAGATCCACTCTCTGATCCCTCGCTTTGGGCTGGACGGCATTGCACCTGCCGCCCCGGAAGAAGAGGACGGCATCGAGCTGGCTGAAGCAGAGCTGGAAGCTCTGCCGCTGGCTCCTTCCGGCACCTATCTGGTGGCATCGCGCCCGGCCGTGATGGGCAAGCAGGGCACCCGCAACGTGGTGCTGCAGTCGGAGAGCTGGTACGCCGTGCAGGACTGCACCGTTTACCCGCTGGAGGACGACGACCTTATGCGCCTGCTGGACAACGCAGACGTAACGTTGGAAGTGTTCAATGCAGCGCCCCTCTATGCCAAGGCCATGGCCGCAGGCGGCTGGGGCAGCAGCATCGTGTGGGATGGCAAGCTTGCCGCCTACCTGCTGGATGCATCCGCTTCCAAGTATCAGATCAGCGAGCTGACCGCCAGCTACCGCGCCGCTGCTGCCTTTACCTGTGCCGATTACCCGGATGCAGGCCGCCTTGCAGACCTGTTCTGCAAGATGAAGGCCGAGATCACCGCCTGCGGTGAGGACAGCCTTTACAACGAGATCGAGTTTCCGCTGGCACAGGTGCTGGCCGATATGACCCGCACCGGTGTGCTGGTGGACAAAGACGGCATCGAGCAGTTCGGCGTAAAGCTGCGCACCGAGCTGGAGCAGGTGCTCACCCGCATCCACATGGAGACCGGCAGCGCCAGCTTCAACCCCAACAGCCCCAAGCAGTTGGGCGAAATGCTGTTTGACACCATGGGCCTGCCCCACGGCAAAAAGACCCAGCGCGGCTGGTCCACGGATGCCGAAACACTGGAAAGCCTGCGGGATTACCCGCTGGTGGAGGACATTCTGCAGTACCGCGCCTACCAGAAGCTGAACTCCACCTACGTGGAGGGCCTTTTGAAGGTGATCGGCGAGGATGGCCGCATCCACTCCACCTTCAACCAGACCGAGGCCCGCACCGGACGGCTCTCGTCCGATAACCCCAACCTGCAGAACATCCCCATCCGCACCGAGCTGGGCAGCCAGCTGCGCGCCTACTTTATTGCAAAGCCGGGCTGTGTGCTGGTGGATGCCGACTACAGCCAGATCGAGCTGCGCATTCTGGCCCACATTACCGGCGATGAGCACATGCAGCAGGCGTTTTTGAACGGCGAGGACATCCACCGCAGCACCGCCGCAAAAATTTACGGCATCCCGCAGGAAGAAGTCACCTCCCGGCTGCGCTCTTCTGCCAAGGCCATCAACTTTGGCATCATGTACGGCAAGGGCGCTTACAGCCTTGCCAAGGACATCGGCGTGAGTGTGAAGGAGGCAGATGCCTTCCTCAAGAACTATCTGGCCGCGTTCCCCAAGGTGAGCGGCTACATGGATAAGACCATTGCCGATGCCAAGGCCGTGGGCTATGTATCCACCCTGTTCGGCCGCCGCCGTGCTCTGCCGGAGCTGGCAAGCAGCAACTTCAATGTGCGTTCCAGCGGCGAACGCATGGCCCGCAACACCCCCATTCAGGGCACTGCGGCCGACGTGATCAAGCTGGCCATGGTGCGGGTATGGAAGCGGCTGCGGGACGAAAAGATGGAAAGCCGCCTGATCCTGACCGTCCACGATGAACTGATCGTGGAAGCACCGCAGGCTGAAGCCGAAAAGGCTGCGCAGATCCTGCGGGAGGAAATGGAAGGCTGCGTGCAGTATGCCGTGCCCCTGAGCACCGATGTGCACGCAGGCAAAAACTGGCTGGAGGCCCACTAAAACATGATTATTTTGGGAATTGAATCCACCTGCGACGAGACCGCCGCAGCTCTGGTGGAGGACGGCCGGCACCTGCTGAGCAACATCATTTCCACCAGCGTAAAAGAACAGGCTCTTTACGGCGGCGTTGTGCCGGAGATCGCCAGCCGCCGCCACTGCGAATTTATCAGTGCTACGGTCAAAAAAGCCCTGCTGGATGCAGGCAAGACCATCGACGATGTGGATGCCGTGGCCGTCACCTTTGCGCCGGGCCTGATCGGTGCAGTGCTGGTGGGCGTGAATTTTGCCAAGGGTCTGGCCTACTCGGCTAATAAGCCTTTGGTGCCGGTGCACCACCTGCGCGGACACATTGCCGCACTGTACCTCACCCACCCGGAGCTGAAGCCGCCCTTCCTCTGCCTTGTGGCATCCGGCGGCCACAGCCACATTGTGGAGGTGCAGGACTACACCCATTACCACATCCTCGGTCACACGGTGGACGATGCCGCCGGTGAAGCCTTTGACAAGGTGGCCCGCACGCTGGGTCTGCCCTACCCCGGCGGCCCCAGCGTGGCCAATGCCGCCAAGACCGGCAACCCCAAGGCCTACCGCCTGCCGGTGCCCCATGTGGACGGCAAGTACAACGTAAGCTTTTCCGGCCTGAAAACCGCCGTGCTCAATGAGGTGAACAAGGCCCAGATGAAGGGCGAAGAAGTGAATGTGCCCGACCTTGCCGCCAGCTTTCAGGACCGCATTGCGGGCATTCTGGCCGAAAAGCTGCTGCTGGCCGCAGCGGACACCGGCGCAAAGCAGGTGTGTCTGGCAGGCGGCGTTGCCGCCAACGGACGGCTGCGCCAGCTGGTGAACGACGGTGCCCAGAAGCTGGGTGCAAAAGTTTATCTGCCGGAGCTGAAATTCTGCGGTGACAACGGCGCTATGATCGCGGCGCAGGGGTATTACCAGTACATTGCAGGCCACACAGCGGGCCTTGAACTGAACGGTCTGCCCACTTTACCCATCGACTACGAATAAGCAGTAAAAAAAGACCTGCCTTTCCGGGATCTCCGGAAGGACAGGTCTTTTTCTTATGCAAAATATTCCTGTGCACGCTTTGCAGCGTTGTTGATGCAGGCCCGCAGCTCGTCCAGCGTATCAAACTTTTTGCTGGGGCTGAGGTAGGCGTGGAACTCCACCACCGGGTCGGTGCCGTAGAGGTCGCCGGAAAATCCCGGGATAAAGGTCTCGCAGGTCACCTTGGTGGCATCATCGTTGACGGTAGGGCGGCTGCCAAGGCCGGTGGCCGAAGGATACCATTTGCCGCCGATGAAGGTGCGGGTGATATAGATGCCGCTGCGGGGCAGCTGAAAGCCCTCGGGATACAGCTGGTTGATGGTGGGCACCCCCAGCGTGTGGCCCAGACCTGCACCGTGCTGCACCTCGAACCGGATGGCGTAGGGCATCCCCAGCATGGCGTTTGCTGCCGGGATGTCGCCGCCTTCCAGCGCGGTGCGGATGCGGGTGGAAGACACCGGCTTTTCCTCAAACTGCGCCATGGGCACCACGATCACCTCCACGCCCAACGGAGCGCAGAGGGTGCGCAGCAGCTCCGGGTTGCCGGCCGCTTTGGCACCAAAGGTAAAGTTTTCGCCGCAGACCAGCGCACGGGCATTGCAGTCCCGCACGATGCCCAGCACGAACTGCTCCGGGGTCAGGCCCTTGATCTCCTCAAAGTCCGGCGTGAGGTAATACTCCACGCCAAGGCTTGCGATCAGAGCATGCTTATCCGCTGTGGAAAGCAGGCGCTTGCCCTTCATCTTATTCACCACCGGCAGCTTGAAGGTAAACACCGCCGGGGCGGCATCGTGTTCTTTGGCCCACTGCACGGCGCTTTCGATCACCGCACGGTGGCCGATGTGGATGCCGTCAAAAAAGCCCATTGCCACTGCGGTGCCTTTTTCCGGCTGCGCCAGCGGCAGCGGTGCAAATTGTGAAATGATCTGCATGGGTTTTGTTTCCTTTTTCAATTACGTTCTACGAACAGTTTTTCCACCCGCAGCACACCCTGTACGATATTGGCAAGGCCCAAAAACTGTCCGGCGGCATTGCGCACCCGGTAGCGGCCATCTGCTGCCGGATACCGGCTGGTGGGGCAGCCGTTGTACAAATGCTGTTCCACCCAAGGCTCCACCACCAGCAGCGGCAGGCTCTCAAACACGCTTTCCACCGGCAGCATCAGCGCTTCCAGTGCGTCCATGCCCTGCTCTTTTGCGGCAAGAATTTCCTCCAGCGTGTGGGCATCGGCTTCGGTGTACACGCCCGCCGAGGTGCGGCGCAGTGCGCTCATGGTGCCCTTCTGGCCCATGGCGGCGGCAATGTCTTCCAGCAATGTGCGGATATAGGTGCCCTTGGAGCACGTTACATCCAGCACATACTCATTTTCGGCAGGGCTGCCGCCGTAGGTGATGCTGTAAATTTCAATGGGGCGCGCCTTGCGCTCCACGGTCACGCCCTCACGGGCCAGCTTATACAGCGGCTGACCGTTCAGCTTGATGGCCGAGTACATGGGCGGCACCTGCATCTGCGGGCCGATGAATTGTGACAGCACGGCCAGCAGTTCCCCTTCGCCCGCCGTGACCGGAGCCGTTTCCAGCACAGTGCGAACACCGGCAGCACGCCGGTGGCCATGGGGTCCAGCGTGCCGCTGTGGCCCAGCTTGCGGGTGCCCAGCACGCCGCGCAGCTTTGCCACCACATCAAAGCTGGTCCAGTCCATGGGCTTGTCAACGATCAGGATGCCCTGCATTTATGCTTCCTCCTGCGGTGCGTCCAGCTCGGCTTCCACCTCTGCCAGAATTGCATTTTTTGTGTTTTCCAGATTGCCCAGCAGCTCACAGCCTGCAGCGCGGCTGTGACCGCCTCCGCCCAGACGCCGGGCGATAGCGCAGGCGTCCACGCCCTTTGCGGTGCGCACACTGATACGATAGCTGCCGCCGGGCTGCTGCCGCAGGGTCAGGCCCACCTTTACGCCCTCAATGCTCACAGGCAGGCTGGTCAGTTCTTCCAGATCGGCCGGGTCCACCCCGCTCTGCTCGATTTCGTCCCGGGTGAGGTAGATGAGCGCGCACCGGCCATCCAGATAGTATTCCAGATGGTTGCGGGCAATACGCTCGGCCTCCATGCGCTCACGGGGCTTGGTATCGAACAGCAGGGTGTTCAGCTCTTCCACATGACAGCCCGCCTCAATGAGCTTTGCCGCCACGATGTGGGTGTTTGCCGTGGTGGAAGAGAACCGGAAGCAGCCGGTGTCGGTTGCAAGGCCGGTGTAAAGGCAGTCTGCAATGTGCGGCGTAATGGCAACGCCCATGGCGTTAATTACCTCGTACAGCAGCTCTGCCGCAGCTGCGGCGCTGCCATTGAGCAGGGTGAAGTCGGCATAGCCGCTGTTGCCTGCGTGGTGGTCGATGCACAGGTCCACATGGCGCGAGAACTGCGTCATACCGTTGTTTTCTCCAAACAGCTGCACGCTGGCGACATCCACCGCTACCACCGTCTGCGGCTCAAACTCACCTTTGAACATATGTGCGTTGGTAAACGCATACCGGTTGGGAATGGCATCGGAGCAAAGCACTGCCACGTTTTTATCCAGTGCTTTCAGTGCACAATACAGCGCGCTGCCGCAGCCAATGGTATCGCCATCCGGGTTTTTGTGACACAGAATCAAAATGTTGTCCGCTGTCATCAGGCGCTGGGCCATCTGCTGCACATTCAACTGTTCTGTCATTCCATGATCCATCCTTTCCGCAGGCGGAATTATTCCTCGGTCTCCTCCGGTGCGCTGGCTTCGGTGTCAGCGTCGCCGTTCACGTTCAGCGTGCGGAGCAGCTCGTTGATGTGGGCTGCATAGGCGGCACCGTCATCCTCCACGAAGATGAAGCGGGGAGCCTTGCGGATGTGCATTTTCTTGCTCACTTCAGTGCGCACATGGCCTGCCGCGCGGTTCAGTGCCTCGATGGCGGGCTTTGGGCCGTCCTCGCGGCCCATCACGCTCACATACACCTTGGCCACATCCAGATCAGGGGTCACATCCAGACGGGTGACGGTGAGCAGGCCGCCCTCCAGACGCGGGTCCTTCAGCCTGCCGATGATGGCAATGATCTCGCGCTTCATATCCTGCGCCAGACGGCCCATATTCTTCTGAGACATAGTATTTCTCCCTATAAAAGAAAACCCTCTCAGCCTCGCTTCGCTCGGCAGCTCTCCCGAGGGACGAGCTTTTTGCGTGGATACGGCAAACGTTCCGTTTCTCTGCAAACCTCCCACCTCGGGGGAGGTGGCATTGCGCCAGCAATGACGGAGAGGGATATTTCAGATCTTAATCGCGGTACTCTTCCATCTTGAAGGCTTCGTACACGTCGCCTTCCTTAACGTCGGCAAACTTTGCCAGAGTAACGCCGCACTCGTAGCCCTCGGCCACTTCCTTGGCATCATCCTTGAAGCGCTTCAGGGATGCGATCTCGTCCTCGGCAATGACGATGCCGTCACGGACCACACGGACCTGGCTGTCGCGGGTGATTTTGCCGCTGGTCACGCGGCAGCCTGCAACGGTGCCCACATTGGAGATCTTGTACACCTGACGGACCTGCAGCTCGCCCAGAGACACCTCGCGGAACTTGGGAGCCAGCATGCCCTTCATAGCGTCGGTGACATCGTTGATGGCATCATAGATGACGCGGTACATACGCATTTCCACCTTGGTGGCAGCAGCTTCTTCCTTGGCCACATTGTCCGGGCGGACGTTGAAGCCGATGATGATGGCGTTGGAGGCATCGGCCAGATCCACGTCGGACTTGCTGATGGCACCGACACCGGCATGGATGACACGCACGCGCACCTCTTCGTTGGAGATCTTCTCCAGACTCTGCTTCACAGCCTCGGCAGAGCCCTGCACATCGGCCTTGACCACGATGGCCAGTTCCTTCATGTCGTTCTGAGCCATCTGGCTGAACAGGTTATCCAGCGTGACCTTCTGGAAGGAGGAGAACTGCTTTTCCTTGGCGGCAGCAACGCGCTGTTCGGCCAGCTCACGGGCCAGACGCTCGTCCTCAACAGCCTCGAACAGGTCGCCTGCTTCGGGCACAGCGGTCAGGCCGGTGATCTCCACAGGGGTAGAGGGGCCGGCATCGCTCAGCAGCTGGCCCTTGTCGCTGCGCATGGTGCGCACGCGGCCCACAGCGGTA
>QWCH01001950.1_pt1 | contig 19197 bp, 19 predicted proteins | sample 1972671 | NCBI WGS metagenome assembly QWCH01 (sample SAMN09866713, study PRJNA288562) | Human gut metagenome isolate term3_stool, whole genome shotgun sequencing... | isolation source: gut | host: Homo sapiens | place: USA: California | reverse complement strand
CAAAAACTACCCGCCTGTTTTTTTATTTCTGATTCTATCCCTCAAACATCCAACCTTATCGCAAACAGAAAACGTGCCCCTTCCTCCGAACCGAACCAGGAATATTGAGTCGTCACCTTATTAACAACCGTCAGCCAGAAACCTCCTCCATAAGAAGTATGCCACTTTCGGGAATGCTCGTCCGGAAACCAGACGCGCCCATAGTCGAAACCGGTAAACAGTCCGTATTTCAGCGGTGTGAACGGGTTTTGGATCTTCCCCATATCCAGCCGGAAATCGGTATGCTGGTAGAAAGACTGCTTTCCGATAAAACGGTTATCCCGGAACCCCCGTAAGGTAATGCCGGCAGCCTGATAAAAATCATATTTATTATTATATAAAAGCTTCACTTCCGCCCCGGTCTCTATCGAAAAACGATCCGAACAGCGGAACGTGGCGGACAGGTCCAGTTTAGAATACGGGAAGTTGCGCCCCGGATTTTTCAAGTTCATCTTCCAACCGGATGAAGCAGCCACTTCCAGTTTGGGAATAAAAGAAGCCGGAGCCATCCCGATCTGATAGGCGGCTTCCGCTCCGGCAAACAAGTTCATCCCATATATCGGATGATTGTCAGGAAGTACCTGGCTGATATAACGGCCTTCCGTCTGCTTGGCTTTATACATCTCGAACGAAGCGGACAACGTTAACAGCTGGTTCCGCTTCATTTCCATGCGGAAAGAAGGGATCAGCGAATATTGGCGAAGCGTGACACGGTTATAGTTTTTCGCCTCATCTTTAAAGCCTTCCGAATTATTGCCGTAACCGAAGAAGTTGAAGAAGTTACGGGGCGAAGCGATGAAAGCGTCGAGATTGAAGCTCTTCCGCTCGTCATAAAAAGGAAATGTCCCCTGATACATGAATCCCTGCAAATAGTTGTAACCAATACGGTGGCGGAAGGTGAAAGGCGACTGTTTAAAACCGTACATCGTATAAGTAAAGAAAGCCCCTAAGCTAAAGCCTATATCAGAATCGTAGAATCCCCAGGGAGTGAACTCAAGCTTTTTATATTTCACCTTCTCATAGTCGTAGTCGTGGATAGCGGGACTGTCTGATATGATTTCACGGACACCGGAAACAGATTTCAGGCGGTCACGGTCGGATTCATTCGCATAAATACGAATCCGGCGGGCTTGCTCCATATTATACGTATTACGTCCCGGTCCGGCTATCAGATAGACGGGAAACTCCTTTGCGGCTTCTCCCCTCACCTCATACTCGTCATTGCCATCCAGTCCATACAGCCAGATTTCTTCAGTATCCTTACCGGAATATTTCTTTTGAAAAGAGGGTACAGGATTTCCTTTCGGATAGATGCAGACCCTCAGGCTGTCATGTCCGAAGCGTTCGAGCATGATCCGGTCGTCCCCATCCGTAGCCGTCAGGACAGGTGTCCGTTGCAGTTTCCGGTAATAACGGTGAGCCATATACGGCAGGCTGTCACGACGGATTAGCAGTTTCGCCTTTATTGCATCCGTCTCGGTCCCCTGGATTTCAGGAGGGAGAAGCCAGAACGCCTCGTTTATAACCGAATCGGTCAGGGTCTTTTGGAGAATCAAAGCTTGTTGTATCCAGACCTGTTCGTCTGTCTGGCCTGTTAATGCCATATCGAGTGTATAGCCAAGCGTATTGATCTTCTCGACATCTTTCGGATGACCGCTGAAATTTGTAATAAAACCGAGTCCCAAGACTTTCAACATTTGTTTGAACAGCAAACCGTCAGTCTTAGTAAAGGCATGATTGCGGTCTATCACGATCGGAGTAAACAATATACTGTCGGACGAATGCACAGCCCGCCAATTCCAGTTTTCGGGAATCTTGTTCCAGTCGCCTATCAGCATATCGTACAAGCGTTCGGCAATGTATTCCTGCTGATTCACCTGGTAGGATTTGCTCTGCCGTATCTGTTTGAGCAGCTGTTCGGTAGAAAAGATGTTCCTTTGGGTAGCAGTGTCGGGCACGTTCCGAAGGCTGATCAGTTTGTTGTGGATGCTGGCTCCGTTGGCAATCGTATCTTCCTGTGTTCCTCCCTGCATAAAATAAATACGGGAATTGTTATTACTAAGTCCGGCGATCTCTGCCATCCGGTCGGCGGCAAGAAAAGTGTACGGATTAATAATGGTATAGGCGTCTCCGATAAACTTATCAAGATAAGTACCCTTAAATTCCTTCTTATTATACATCTCACGAAAGAACTTGGATTCGAGGAAGCTGGTGGAACCGCCAAGCGGCTTGAGCATATACAGCCGGTTGTGCCGGTCGGCCAGGATCAGGGCATGGAAATCTGCTGCTTGATCCACTCCCTGCATACCCCCTAAAAGCGTATGTAGCGTAACGGCTTCTACCGTAATCGGAATAGTATAAAGCGTCCGGTAGTGCACGCCCCAAAGCTTATTGTAAAGGTCACTTTTATTTCTCATATCCTGCGGATAGATAGACCGCCTGACAGTATCTTGCACGGCAGCATCCGCACGAAACGGGGACAGCAAGACAAGCAACAGACAAGTAAACATCCCCCGGTAAAACCAACGTATTTGTGCCATTTCACTCATTGTTATTATAACATCCGACAAGAATAAGTTGTTTACTTTTTGATCGCTCCTCTAATGGTTTTCTAATTCCCTTCTGAATGATTCATATTGCCGAAAAAGCGCTTCTGCAAGGTGAAAAGGATAGCTATGTGTATGTACAGGCAGCGGAAAACAGGTATGTGCGCAGGCCGGTAGAAGTGGAAATTGTAAAAGAAGGGCTGTCAGTAATAGCTTCCGGGCTACGGGAAGGCGAGAGAGTGGTTAGTGAAGGTGATTTCTATCATTGCTTTTCCCTGTTTTTCAATATTCTTTCCAGATAACTGACATCCAACAAATTCACTGTTTCAAATTTACCTTTATAGAATACGCTCCAGTTATTGAAAACGCAAGGCAATTCTTTTGCCTTGCGCAATGTATCCACTTTTATTAAATCGACTGGGATCTTATGCGTCTCACAATATCGTTTTATCATTTCTACATTTTGATGAATATAGGGGCATTGCATATCATAATAAATAGTCAAGATTGGGTTATCGATGCTTAGTTTCTTCGCATTCCCTGCAAATTGAGGTACTGTCCCATCAAAGGAAAGCGCCAACAACTCATACCCATTTTCGGTGGTATCGACAACCTCAAAACCGAATTTCATAGCAAAAGACTGATCAGAAAGCCATGATTTTTGTTTTTTCGCACCAAGCATACAAACGCCGGACTTACCCTTCTTTTTGGCATCAGTTAAGCAATATTCCATCAGAGCTTTTCCATACCCTTTTCCTTTATAGTTACCGGAAACCCATAAGCAATATATATAATAATAGTTGTCACCGGTTATGGGAACCCAAGCTGTTTCAAGAGGAGCATATTCAATAAAAACCACAGCCTTCTCATTTAACTTTCTAAAAACATGGCCTTCACCCAACCGCTCAGAAAGCCATTGCCGTTTTGCCTCCACTCCTGGATGGGGCTTTTTACTGCGGATAATGCAACATAAATGCTCATCGGCAAGGTTTTCTGCTGTCAAGTTAACAAAATCAATCATCGTTACTTCTTTCTTATAGTTTTTATAACTCAACCAAAGATACAATTTTGATTGAAGTTTTGCAGAAATTACAAAAATATTATCTTTACGAAAAATATTCTTATGTCAAAACAAAGGCTATCACACGAACATAGGTGCCCCCAATATAGGGGGACCAATCGGAAATCCCATGCAGAATTTGTTGAAGATTTGAAATCCAAAAGAGATGATGTTATTATAATCGGTAAGTATGTGAAAGCACTTGAAAAAGCCAAATTCAGATTTTTGAAATGTGGACATGAATGTGATATAACCCCTGCACATATTCTTAGCGGCAGGGGATGTCCGGAATGTGGGCGATCCCGCCGGGGAGAATCTCAACGCCTATCAATGGAAATCTTTTTAGAACGTCTTCATAAAATCGATTCGAATCTTGTTGTGAAGGGGGACGGAATATATATAAATAATCATACACTAATGCCACTCCACTGTAATGCCTGCGGATATGAATACAAAATATCACCTCATGATGTTTTGAGTAAACGTGGCTGTCCAAATTGCCACAAGGCATGTACCTCCTTTTTAGAGCAGTTCATATACCACACATTTACCCACATTCTAAGCAAATCTAAAGTAATATCAAGAGAAAAAAACACTATAGGAGTTGAATTAGACATATATATACCAGAATTGAAAGCAGCCATAGAACCCGGTTCATGGTACTGGCATAAAAATCTGGTAGCAAAAGACTGGAAAAAGCATCTGTTGTGTAAGGATAAAGGGATCAGACTTATTACCATATATGATCACTATAATGAAACAACAGCTCCTTTTGATAATTGCCTTGTGACACATTGTGATCTTACCTCCCGTCGAAATACCAATAAACTGATTGAAATGACAAAAGCCATCCTCTCTGAATTTGGCTTAGATTCAAACCTTGATATAAATGAATGGGAAGAAATTAAAAGGAATGCTCAAATCGATTCAAGGCGGATGACTACAGATGAATTTAAAGAAGAACTATCTAAAATAAACGATAAAATTGAAATTATTGGTGATTTTACAGGAGCTAATGATAAAATTAAAGCACGATGTAAAACCTGCAACCATGAATGGTATGTGGTACCGACGTCTTTACGTTTAGGTTCAGGATGTCCTAAATGTGCAGGCACTTTAAAAATAACGAATAACAAATTCATTGAAAGATTAAACTTATTACAACCCAATATTATACCTCTGACAGGGTATATCAACAATAGCACTAATATAACAATAAAATGTAAAGTATGCGACTATATATGGTCTACTCAACCGTATCATCTTTTAGCAAAATCTGGCAGAACAGGTTGTCCTAAGTGTTCCAATAAGGCACGAAGGACCCATGATGATTTTGTCGCGGAAATCGCAAAATTGTCACCTACAATTAAAATCCTGGGAACATATGTATGCAGGCGTGAACCTATATTAGTACAATGTAGCGAATGCAATAAGGTCTGGCAGTCGTATCCAGGAAATTTATTGAAAGGACAAGGTTGTAAAAGCTGCAAACTAAAGAATACAATACGAAAAAGGAGTAGAAAGATAAGGTGCATCAATACCGGAGAGATATTCGATACACTTAAAGAAGCTGCTGAAAAATATAATATAAGCAGCTCGGCAATCTGCCTATGTTGCTGTAAAAAACCAAAGAATAAGCATGCCGGAGGACAAAAGTGGGAATATATTGATATCATAGGCTAATCCAAAGACGGCGGCGAACTGTCAATTCTTTTTGTCATTACACATAGGGCTTCCCGATATTCCGATGGAGAATATCCTGTATGTTTCTTGAAGTAACGGCTGAATGTCGATGGATCGGGAAAATGGAACATCCATGCCACCTCCTGCACAGACAGTGTTGCCGACTGCAGAGCCACTTTCATTTCCAATATGGCGTAGTTGTCAATCCATTGTTTGGCTGTATACCCCATAGTCTGCTTGATTATCTTGCTGAGATGACGGACAGTAACGCAGAGACAGTCGGCATAGTAGTCCACGGAACGGAAACTGCGGACTTCTTTCTCGACCATTGAAACAAACTTATCCTTGAGCTGCCAGCAGGCTGTAGTCGACTGGACGTCATTGTAAATACGTTCAGCCTTTTCTGCTATTTCATATAATATCATCCTGACACAAAGCACGATCTGTTCATTTTGATAACGATTCTGACTGTCTGCCAATTTCAGTCTAAGTAACTGTATATAATGGTTCATCAGGCTCTCTCCTACTGCACACAAGGAACAGCAGTTATGCTCCCTGAGAAATGAAACTTTATCAGACGGGAACGAATGGAACAGGTCATGAAGAAACTCTTTGGAAAATGAAACGGAAATGATTTTCAACTGTTCGTCGGCCTCGCAATAAAGAACGATCTGTTCCGGGAAAATCAGTATGGCACTCCCGGGACTCAACTCATATAAATGTTGGTTTATGTAAATGCGGATGTGCCCCGACTCGCAGAACAACAGTTCGCCATGTCCGGAACGGAATGGTTGCTGCGGCACACAATCAAATGCTATACTTGTTATTGATAATTTGTCCATCATGAATCCTTTTTGCACTGCAAAAATAGCAATTCAGTGGCAACAAGAGGTAAGAATGTTACTTTTTGCACATTTTAGGCCGCTTTTTTATATCTGCCACCTCAAAGCAAACAACTAATTTCGCAGCCGAATAAAATCGATAAAATTATTAATTATATGAGTAAAAAAGAATTGACAGCCCGCTATGGCTTTTTTATTGCGGGATTATACATCATGGCTTCCGGCATAGCACTAACCATCAAAGCCGGACTTGGAGCTTCATCCATTTCGTGTTGGCCTTATGTGCTGAGTTTAAAATTCCCGGTTTCGCTGGGTACTTTTGTCTTTGGCTTAAATGTAATCCTGATCATAGGACAAATGGTTGTCCTAAAACATGATTTCAAAAAGATTCAGTATCTTCAGATACCGGTATCATTTCTATTCAGCGCATTTATCGACTTGTCCATGCTATTATTTGTTTCTGTCGTCCCCGAAAGTTATCCGGCAAGGTGTATCGTGTTGCTCGCAGGTTGTCTCTTGACCGGCTTGGGGATATCTATGGAAGTCACCGCCAACGTGGTCATGCTCTCGGCAGAAGCATTCATACAAGCTGTAGTTATTAAAAGCGGAAAAGAATTCGGGTATCTAAAAATCTGTTTTGACGTAAGTTGCACGCTGTTAGCGGCAGTATCCTCATTCTTGCTTTTGGGCGGCATCTCGGGAGTACGGGAAGGAACCGTAGCTGCTGCTATTTTCGTCGGACTCTTTGCCCGTTTCTTTCTTCACATGACTCCACGACTTCGCAAAATCCTTATTCGGATAGTTCAAAAATGAAGCATTTGGAGTAAAAGGCAACATCAATATTTGAAAATCAGGCATCATATAATATCACTAATCCATATCACTGCTACAAATGTAGAAATATATAGCATTTATATTTCAAAAGCCGATTATATAAAACAGGAAATAGTATAACTTTGCTCCGAATAATAAAAACAATCACATTATGGACTTTTTAGAACTTACAAAAAAACGCTTTTCCGCAAGAAGTTATAAATCTGATGCAGTAGAGCAAGAGAAACTTAATAATATCGTAGAATGTGCCCGTTTTGCTCCTTCTGCCGTTAATTATCAGCCGTGGCACTTTTTGATAATAAAGAGCGAAGAGCAACAGCTAAAAGTGCAACAATGCTATAATAGAGAATGGTTTGCCGATGCTCCGGTTTACATCGTTGTATGTGTAGATAGTTCCATGGCATGGGTACGCAAGTCTGATAATAAGAATCATGCAGATATTGATGCTGCTATTGCAACAGAGCATATTTGTTTAGCTGCGGCAGCTCTTGGATTAGGTACCTGCTGGGTCTGTAACTTTGATGTGGAAATGCTTAAGTCTCACTTTCAGTTACCTCCCGAAAAATATCCTGTCGCCATTGTATCAGTAGGATATATAAATGAATTGCCTAAACATTCTTCTACAAGAAAACCTGTTGATGAAATAGTTACAATCTTATAAACTTAAAAACGCATACCTGGCAATAGGAAATCCTTGTAAGGTAGTACGTACAATCAATGGAAAGCAAAACGATGATTAAATCAGTAGCATTTGATTTGTACCATTGTATAAACTACCGTCAAACTCTTTATATTGGGCGTTTTTGTAGATATCAACCAGCTTTTTACTATAATCTTGTATCATCGCATTAGAGTATTGAGATAAGTTGGTTGCTAAAATTCCACTCCCCAATATACCCGGATTACAAACTATTGTATTTTTCCTAATGGCATTCATAATCAATTCAGAACATGTATAATCTTTAATATTTGCCTTTTTAAGTTTTTCTGATACATATTTATTTAGTCTGGTCTTATCGTTAATTGTCATAAACCCATACCACAACAAACACTTCATGCCCAATCTTGTAGCATTGATTAATACATCAAGATAAGTATATCCATTATGATTGCGTTTGTCTATTTCGTAAGGGTCTATATGCAAGAATGTTGTTCGGGGGAGTGATGGCAATAACTTTAAGACTCCATCGATAGAATCACGATTAAAAGTTTTAATTGGTGGAATGCTCGTTTGATGCATTGCAAATGATTCGATATTTTCTAATGCACTTTCTTCTAAATCAAAAAATAGATACTCTTGAACATTTTTTTCCAATACTTTCATGGCTAATGCAGGAGAGCCTAAATAGTTTCCATTTGCCATGTTTTCATTCTCTAATTGATAATAAAGAGAATTTTTTAGAGTAGAGTCTTTAATTGCTTCATTCAGAAAATGATAAATACCATATTCTTGTTCGGGAGTACGTGCCATTGTATAGACAGCATAAGCCGAATTTGTTTCTACATAAACTTGTGGTTTCTCGTTATGAAGAACTTCGCAAAGAATAAGATGTTTGAAAACATCAGGTTGTTTACCAAAATGAGTATATGCCACCATAATAATAATGCTTATGATTAAAGTGGCAATATTAAGCAGTATAAAGTAAAAAAGCCTTGACGAAAGTCAAGACTCTTATTTTTGTTGTTGCTTTTTGCGGATTCTGCTTAGTGTTTCAGGAGTTATACCTAAAAAAAGCGCTATTTCCTTCAATGATATTCGTTCTTGTAAATCAGGACATCGTTTCATTAATGCCTGATAGCGTTGTTCGGGAGTATCACAATAGAATCCAAGTAGACGTTGATATATCTCTGAAAACATGGTTTCCGCAATGCGTCTGCCTAAGCGTTGTGTGTCCATATCTGTTTCCCAAAATTGATTGAGTTCGTTTGATGAGAGCAAATAGACTTCACAATTAGTAGTAGCTTGTATGCTGACCGTTGCTCCTGTTTTCTTTATTAAAGAAGGGTAATCACATACAAAATCATTTTCAAAACTGTAACCGACAATCCATTCGTTGCCGTTCGTATCTATGCGAGTAAGTCGGAATGTTCCGGATGTAACAAAACCTATATGATTCGTTTTATCGTTTTGACGAACCATATATTCATTTTTCTTAAGCACTTTCAATGTGCCTTTTTCGAGAAATAGTTTTTCTAACCTTGCGGTATCTATGTTCTCACTCGCATTAAATTTATCCATGCTAAATACTTCATACTGTTAAAACGTATATCTGCTTTTCTGAATTATTATCAAATACTTCTTCCTCAAAACCTCCAAACTTGTGAATAACACTAAATCCAGCCCATTCCAGATATGAATCCAATTCCTGAGGAAAAAACAATCTCATATCCATATTCTGAATTGAATGAAACTCACCATTTATAAAATAATGCCATTCTATCCGATTAATTTGAGTAGCATTTTCATAATGCATTATTTGTTTTATCAAGACTTTCCTTCCATCGTTAGTTGTATATTCAGCTATAACTTCTTGTTCTTTTTCGCCTTCAACAATATAATGAATATTAGGGTTAAAACAATCGAACAGAAATAAGCCTCCCTCTTTGAGATGATTTCTGACACCCATTAATGTCTTAAATAAATCTTCATTTTTATATAAATGATGGATTGAATTAAACGGAATAAAAACAAGGTCGAATTTTTCTTGTAAGTCTAATGTTCTAATATCTGCTTCAATAAAATTAATATCTAATCCTACTCCGGAAGCTTTCACCTTTGCTTATTCAAGCATTGATGATGTATAATCTACTCCACAAATATTATATCCATCTTTTGCTATTGGAATCGTAAGTCTGCCTGTACCACAGCAAAGTTCAAGTATTTTAGCATCCTTATTTTTCGGCAACCATTTTTTGTAAAATTGCAAATCAGATAGAAAGGTGTTTAATCCATCATAAATATTTGCGTCATAAATTAAATCGCCAACCTTGTAATCTGTATTCATTTTATTTTTCTATTTATATATTGCACAATATTACTTCAGTGTGTTCCAATTACAGCTAACTTACTTATTACCTATCATGCTACCACTAAGAAATAGAGTGTACTCCTTTATTGTTTCACCCGCAAAAATATTAAATAATTGGAATACAATGTGATTTATCATGTTGGAATAAGAAATTTATATCACACTTATTTAGAAATGAGAGATCGCAAGACAAACCGTCCCTGTTATCAGAAGTGTATCTTTAAAAGAATTGCCCTTGTCATCTAATTTAAAGGCATTTATTATTTCTACTCTTCGAAATATTTGTTATTTTTGCAAATACTCCTTCAAACTTTACCGCGGTAAAGTTTATGATGGTAAAGTTTACGGATTAAAAGTAGAATAATAAAAGATACCACTTATGAGATTTTATAATCGAGAGAAGGAATTGGCTTCATTGGAAAAAGTACGGCAAGTATCTTTTTCTATCCATTCCCAAATGACTGTACTTACGGGTCGAAGGCGTATTGGTAAAACCAGTCTCATTCTCAAAAGTTGTGAGGGCACGCCTACTGTTTATCTGTTTGTTAGCCGTAGCAATGAGACCGACCTCTGTTTCGGCTTCACCGCCGAGATACGTCAATCATTGAATATCTATGTTCCCGAATTTACAAATTTCGCTGAGCTATTCCGTTTTCTGATGGATTTGGGTACACGTATGAAATACAATTTGATTATTGATGAGTTTCAAGAATTCTATTATATCAACCCGGTTGTTTACAGCTTGATGCAAGATGTTTGGGATCGATACAGGAAACAAAGTCATGTCAACCTTGTTGTCAGCGGTTCGATTTATACGCTTATGAATCAACTGTTCAGAGATTCAAAAGAACCGTTGTATGGTCGTGCGGACACAATTATGAAACTTTTCCCCTTTACGACATCCGTTCTGAAAGAAATCTTGACGGATTATAAGCCGGATTATACAAAGGAAGATCTTTTAGCCTTGTACACATTTACAGGAGGAGTTCCCAAATACATAGAACAGTTTATGGACAGAGGCTGTACTGATATGGAAAGTATGGTTGATTTGATGTTGCAACCGGATTCCTCCTTTCTCACAGAAGGGACAGCCCTATTGATACAAGAGTTCGGAAAGAAGTATGGCAATTATTTTTCAATCTTGTCCGCCATTTCTAATGGAAAAAACACATTACCTGAAATGGAAGCTGCTATGGGAGGAATAAGTTTGGGTGGTCAATTAAAACGGTTGGAAGAAGATTATGATTTGATAAAGAAGAAACGTCCCATACTCTCTAAAGAGAATTCACAAACGGTTCGCTACGATGTTTCGGATCTCTTTTTGCGTTTTTGGTTCAGGTACTTTATTAAATATCAGAACTACATTGAGATTCAGAACTACGAACGCTTAGCTGATATTATCAAGAAAGACTATCCTACTTTCTCCGGATTGGCACTTGAAATGTATTTCCGTCAGCAAATGATAGAGAGTAAAAAGTTTGCTGAGATTGGCTCGTGGTGGCAGGGAAAGAATAACAAGGATCAGGATGAAATTGATATTGTAGGTTTGTATGTCGAAGAGAAAAAAGCATTAGTAGCAGAAGTAAAACGGCAATCCAAAAATTTCAAGCCGGACTTATTTGCTCTCAAGATAGAGGCTTTGAAGAAAAAAGTCCTTTTCAAATATGAAATAGAGAGTCGGTTATTTTCAATGGATGATATGTAACTATTCTTCAGAAGACGGAACAAGGATTGAATGGAACCCGAAATGGAAATAAGATCGCTATATAATATTGGCTTTGATACATTATTCAAGGCATTTAAGGCATTTGCTGATTATGAAATGCGTAAACAAATTCCAATTACAGCGCGGTGAAAGTATCCTGGCTATTAGGAAAAAAAGAAATCCCCGATAATGCTTTATTATCAGGGATTTGCTTAATTTTTCTTATTGTTTCAGTGATCCGCCTGGGGTTCGAACCCAGGACCCCATCCTTAAAAGGGATGTGCTCTACCTGCTGAGCTAGCGAATCATCCTGTGCGTTACTTCTGTAATGCGGGTGCAAAGATAGAAAGTATTATTTTATTACACAAGTTTTCGAAGATATAAATTGTGATTTGAATAGAATTTTGCATATTGGGTGCTTTTTATACGGATAAAATTGGTGCTTTGAGATCGCTTACTTTTACCGTTAAGTCTCCACAAACGGCGAACAAATAAACAGTCGACAAAATAAACAAAATTACAATAACCCCCATTTCGGGCGTTTTTCTATTTCATCCGAAATTTTGATCGATTTTTGTTTGACTCTTTTCACGGTTTTAACCTCTCCGGCTGACACCAGATGAAATGAGGTGCGCAGTCCGTTTCGAAAAGCGTGCAATTAGATTACCGAAAGATGGAAACGCCGACAATGTGATAAACCTTAACTCCCGGAGAATCGAATATTTGAAAACAAAACGGACGGCGTCCCAAATATCGCAAGGAAATTCAGGTGCTTTTTTGCCTTGAAAACGGTCCTCTTTTCAATTACGACCGTCCTAATCGCCATTACGACCGTCCTAATCTTCGCGAGGTGCCGAGTGCACTACACATTAGCACGGTCGCAATGGAAAAGAAGACGGTCGTAATGGAGAAAAACACCCGAAAAAACGAAAAAATCCCCTTTTTGATGTCCAAAAAGAGGATTAACATTTATTCATATTCAGAGGCTTTACAAACCTGAAAAATGAGTTTTATACAATAAGTCGGTTTTCTTATTCCTCAATATGATACGCTTTCAATTTATTGTAAAGCGTTTTCCGGTCGATTCCCAATAGCTGGGCAGCCTTCGTTTTGTTGTTTCCGGCTTCCTGGAGGGCTCGCTTGATCATCTCGCATTCGTGCGTCTCATTTTTTAGCTGGATATTGACCGGAGTAGAAACCGGGGCGGCAGTCAGTTCTTCCGGAAGTTCATTCCGGGTGATATAACGGCCGGTAGCCAATAAAGTTGCATACTTGATTGCATTCTTCATCTGGCGCAGATTGCCCGGCCATAAATAAGACTGGAAAAGACGTATCACGTCATTGTCAAAACCGATAATATCTTTCTGCAATTCCATATTCGCCTGGTCCAAAAAGCTGTTCGCAAATAGCAGAAGGTCTTCTTTTCGTTCTTTCAGATCGGGAATGCGGACTGTAAACTCATTGATACGATGATACAGATCTTCACGGAAATCGCCTTTATCGATTGCCACACGCAGATTCTCATTTGTTGCTGAGATGAGACGGACATTAATAACAATCTCCTGGTTACTGCCTATCGGTTTCACTTTACGCTCCTGCAGGGCACGAAGAAGTTGTACCTGCACTTCATATGATAAGTTTCCAATTTCGTCCAGGAAAATTGTCCCCCCCTGGGCAGCCACAAAAGCGCCTTCCTTATTGTCGATAGCTCCGGTAAACGAGCCTTTCACATGGCCGAAAAACTCAGAAGCTGCCAGGTCTTTCGGGATAGCTCCGCAATCGACGGCGATAAAAGGAGCTTTCTTCCGGTTACTCTGTTCGTGGATACGGCGGGCGACGTATTCTTTTCCTGTCCCGCTCGATCCGGTGATCAGGACGGACATATCCGTCGGCGCAACCAATCGTACGTGTTCATAAAGCTGGCGCGCAGCCTGGCTCTGTCCCTCGATATACTGACTATTATTACCACCTGAAGATTCCGGACGCTTCGCCGGACGCATGGCTGGTTCAGCAGCCGGAGCAACAAGCTCCTCCCCTCCTGTCTTTATCACATCCCGGATCTTTCCTAAAAGCTCTTCGGGATTCAATGGCTTGGCAATATAGTCGGATGCCCCTAATTTGATCGCTTGCACAGCTGTTTGTATCTCTGCATAGCTGGTCATCATAATCAGGGGGATTGAAATATTATTTTCCTTTATCCATTTCAACAGGTCGATCCCATCCCCGTCCGGCAAGCGCAGGTCCGACAGGATCAGATCGAAAGAAACATCCTCTATCCGGTTCTTTGCATCCGAAACCGATGATACCGAACTGACTTCGAAGCCTTTCCTTCCCAGCCAGGTTTTCAGCATCAACGAGAATGTTATATCATCTTCTAAAATCAGAATAGACGGCATATTATTCTTTTTTGTTTCATATACAAAGGTAATCTTTTTTTCAGTTGAGAGTTGAAGATTGAAAGTTGAAAGTTGTATTTTTTTGAATAAAGAAACCGGCTAAAGCCCAAAACAACTTTCCACTTTCAACTCTCAACTTTCAACTATTTGGCTCCTATCCATGTCGCTCTACGCCATGCACCTTCAAACGGGCCCTGCTTATATCTGCTTAACCACCAATGGCAGAAACCTAACTGAAGGATAAACAACAGGATGCCGACTCCAAAGCTGGCGGTCGTGCACAGGTCATCGTACAGGGACAGACCGTAGCCGAAATAAACAAATGAGCCGATAATGGATTGTGTCAGGTAGTTCGTCAGACTCATCTTTCCGTAAGGGACCAATCCGTGTAATACTTTATGTGCCGAAACCTGTTGCCACAGAAATACGAAGCCTGCAACCAACACACACATAAAGGAGAAATTGCGGAAAGAAGAGACTACTGTATTCATCGGGGTCAACATCGCCTTATTGGGAATCATATCCGGCAAGGAGGCTGTGATGAAATACAACGGGACAAAACAGATTGCTCCTATAACCAAAGTCCGCATCCAGAACACACGATGTTCGGACAGGTTTACAAACAGCTGCTTACGACCGATCAGCATACCAAGCAGGAACAAAGAGGCAGTCTGGAAGAAACGTCCGTAACCCCATGCCCACAAAAGGCTGAACAACTGGCCGTCCCACAGGTTGGATTTGACCATCGCCCAGAAATCCGGCTGCGACAGGAACGGATACATGCGCTGGCTGTGAATACGCCAGATACCGGCAGCCGGCACATAGTCGGGGTTCATCATTGCATAAAAGAACTTACCCAATTCAAGCGGTTGGAGCATCAGAATAATAGCCGTTATCAAAACTGCCCGGTCACTCCATTTGCAAACCAGCACCAGCACCACGCCTATAATAGCATAAAGTACCAATATATCTCCCGGGAAAAACGCCCCGTTGAAACATCCTATAATAAAGAGAAGGAAAAGACGCCACAGGAAACGCAACCGGAAATCCTTGCCTTTTTTTGCCTGGTTGTTATACTGGATAAAAAAGCTAAAACCGAACAACAGGGAAAAGATAGCATAGGCCTTACCGGAAAAAAGGAAGAAAAGAGTTTCCCATACCCCTTTATCCATTGCCTGCATAAATTCCGAAGAAGGCGTTGGAAAATCATAAAAATTAAAATGTTCGATGTTGTGCAGTAACATAATTGCCATAACGGCAAAACCGCGAAGTGCATCCACCACCTCTATACGAGATGATTTAGCCAAAAGTCCGTGCTCCATGGTAAGAAAGTAAATTATGAATTATGAATTATAAATTATGAATTGACAGGCTATTGACTACTGCTAATTCACGCTGCAAAAGTAGGCAAAGATGTTATATAAAACAAAAAAAGCACCCTTTTAGGCGCTCTTTTTGTTTTGCAGACTTAAATAGAATACTCGAACATAATAACTTTAAACGGTTTAAATGTAGAAACGTCCACTTCCGCTTCTTACTTAAAGAGGAAGCGAATATCGTGCCAAACAAAGTCCTGTTCACGATATTTTCTCGTAAACTCTTCTATTCTAACAGATATATCATATAGAATGTTTTACGAAGGATAATTATAGCCTCTTTATAAACGGGGAATTTATGGACACAAGTGTGGAATATTTCTACAGATAGCGTTCCACAGCCTGATTGACTATTACTGTTGCCTGGCGGATCACTTCGGACAATAACCGCTTCCAGCCATCGTCTGTCACAGCTTCGTCGTTCTTCTCGAGAATCCGCAGTTGTGCGACCAGGTCGGTCGCTCCCAACATGGTGAAAAGTGGAATCAATTTATGGGAAATCTTTGCAGCCGGACCACGTTCTGTTGCATCCAATGCCTGCTGCAAGAGTGAAATGCTTTTATTCGTTTCCTCGGCAAACGTCCGGATAATGGATGCGGAGGCCTCTTTGTCTTCTCCGGCAAAGGAGGTGAGCGAATCGAAATTGAATTCGGGCGACGTCTCGGCCTGTATATTAGCCTGCAACAGGTTATTCAACAAGGCTATCAATTGTTTTGCCGTGAAAGGTTTGTTCAGGAATCCGGTAAAGCCGACCTCTAAGTAATGGGTATGTTCGTTTTCCACGCTGGCGGAAAGAGCTATTACCGGCACCGTATCTGTTCCGGGGATACCCGATGTACGGATGGCGCTCAGCAATCCATAACCGTCCATGCCCGGCATTTGTATATCGGTGATGATGGCATCGAAAGAACTGTTACGGAGGATGTCGACTACGGTAAAGGGATTCGTACAGCTGGCTACTTCCACATGGTTGCGTTTCAGGAATTCTTCGGTCAGCGCCAACTGCAACGGATCGTCATCGACCAGCAGGCAATAGATTTCACGTCCTTCAAACGTTTCCGCTTCGGCCTCGTCCTCTTCCGGAGCGGAAGCTGCCGGCAATGTCTGTACATCCGATTCCTGCAACGGCATCACAATCGTAAAGTCACTTCCCTTTCCCGGAACGCTTTTCAGCGTAAGCGTCCCTCCCATCAGCTCGATCAGTTTGCGGGTGATGGAAAGTCCCAGGCCGAATCCCTCCTCCTTTTCCGTACTGGAAAGGCGGGTAAATTCACCGAAAATCTTTTCCTGTTCTTCTTCCGGAATACCCGTACCGGAATCACTGACAGTAATAGACAATTGGCTATCGGCCGGAAAAAACTTAACCAACAGAACCACACGCCCTTCATGCGTAAACTTGATCGCATTGGACAACAGGTTGCTGACCACCTGGCGAAGGCGGATCGGATCACCGGAATAAATCCGGTCCATCCCCTCTTCTTTCAAGTTCAACACAAACGACAACCCTTTCGACTCGGCAATCGGGCGGAAGCTGCCATATATTTCATTAAAAAGTGTTCGCACGCTAAAAGGTATATTCTGTATCTCCATCTGTCCGGATTCCAGCCGGTGGAAATCCAGCAGGCCGTTCACCAACGAAAGGATATGGTCGGCAGAGCCTGTCATATTCTCCAGATAATAACGCTGGCGCTCATCCGGATGGCGGCGCATCAACAGTTCGATATAGCCGATAATGGAAGAGAGCGGTGCCCGGATATCATGACTGATGGTCAGCATCAGCTTCTCCCGCCTGTGCAACAAATCCTCCGCATACTGTTTTGCTTTCTCTAATTGCTGCCGATAATACTGGCTCCGGGATATATCGCGCGCAATCAGGATGATAAAGACAATCACAATAATCAGAGACAGGACAGCGATACCGGCAATCAGATAGGACGTTTCGCGCAGAAGTTCCTGCTTCTTCACGACACGCTCCATCGAAACGTTCATCTCTTCTTCCTCTATATCACGTAGCATCTGGTTGATCCGGCTCGTGATAATACTGTTGTTATAACGCAGATTGGCTGCACGCTCCAACAACTGGTCGACAAGCTGTTTACGTTGGTCCGCAACACTGTCCTGCAGGCTTTTCAGAACTGTCACGATCGTATCTGCCGGATTAAAGGCGTTCACCAATGTATCCGTCACAATCTGCCGGGTTGTATTGACCACTACGGCAGAGTCTTCTTTTGGCGGAGAGAAAGCATCGGCAAGACGGCGGAAGAAGCCACGCGGTTTACGGGGTTGGGGAGTCTTTACAGAATCCTGATGTATGATCACACGCTCCTGTATTTCAACCTGCCGGATCACTGTATCCTGTTGGGCAATCACCTTTTCAATATTCTGGGCATACAGATGTTCGGCGTTCGTTTCCTGCCAGGTCTCCAACAATCGGCGGGTATTCAAACGTTTCTGTTCGATCAGCATGTCGATCGTATCTATTTTGGGAAGCAATGCCGGATTTGACACCAATGTACGTAGGGAATCCATATTCTGCAAAGCCTTGTTCAAGGTACGGTTAAAATGGCTGATCTCACCTTGCGGACGTCCGATCACCTGTCCGAGCGCCTCACTTTCATAAAGAAGGGAAAGGGTGTTCGTGACCAGATAGACTTTCTCCCTCGACTTGCTGCTGGGATCTTCTTCATCGGCAAACTGTTCGATGACATTATAGATATAAACGACTGCACAGACAGCTACCAGGATCAATAACAAGTATCCCAGTATGACCTTACTTGTAGTATGCCCGTTCTGTGCACTCATCAGTCTTTACGATAAGCCATCTTCCATTTGTCCAACATAATAAAATCGGTCTTTTTCAGCCCGACTTTCCAGAAAGGAACCGGTTCGTCATGATCACCCAAGAACATACGGTCGCGTATGTCGAAAGCCTTGCTGGTCAGCGCCAACGAAGAATCCGACACGGCTGTCTGCACGTTTGCGATATCCAGCATGGTATGGAACACGCTGTTTGTGCTGACCGGATAAGCCTGATGGGAAACTGCCGTCCAGTATTTGTCGGGAAACAGCTCCCGGTAATTGTCCGAAAACCAGATTATATACGGGATATGCAACTGGTAATAAGTAGGTATCGGCGAAGCATGCAGATACCGCCCGCGGGAATCGTCAAAAATATCTTCCCCATGATCGCTCAAGTAAAGCATCGACGCACAGGCATCCTGCTTTTTCAACATATCCACAATTTCACCCAGCACATAGTCCGTATAATGGATCGAATTGTCATAGGCATTGCGTAATTCGGTCTTATAGGAGGCACGGATACCTTCCGCCTTATCAGGTGTATAGAAGCGGAACTCGGCCGGATAGCGTTCGTGATAATTGAAATGCGATCCGTATGTATGAAGAACGACAAACATATCGTCGTCCGACTTATCCAGTTCCTTTTCCAAATAAGGCAAAAGCGAGGCATCATATAAAGAAGTCAGATAAGAGCCGGTATTGAAACTACTCATATCGATAAAAGAATCGGCCTCCCGGTAAAAAGCCCCAATCATCGAGGTTGTGAGCTTTTGATTGGCGATGACTAACGTACGGAAACCGGCTTCCTTGAATGCTGTAACAATGCTTTTCTCGTCATAGATAACTCCATAATCCTCGGCGCTGGCTGCGGAAAGGATGATCGGGACG